>Ga0272442_10000109_pt1 | contig 134227 bp, 120 predicted proteins | sample SSMForm2O_FD_200262 | JGI IMG/M metagenome (GOLD analysis project Ga0272442, IMG submission 200262) | Marine sediment archaeal communities from Little Sippewissett salt marsh, Falmouth, MA, United States - SSM-Form-2O | ecosystem: Environmental > Aquatic > Marine > Wetlands > Sediment ... | reverse complement strand
ACGGAGAGAGGTACCCGCGGTCGAACTGCATGCCCTCGACCACCTCGAGGGTGGTCTCCATCGACTTGGCCTCCTCGACCGTGATCACGCCCTCCTTGCCGACCTTGTCCATGGCCTCGGCGATGATATCGCCGATGGTGGCGTCGTTGTTGGCGCTGATCGTGCCGACCTGGGCGATCTCCTTCTTGCCCTTGACCGGCTTGCTGGTCTTCTGCAGCTGCTCCACGGCCACGGCGACCGAGTCGTCGATGCCGCGCTTGAGGTCCATCGGGTTGGCGCCGGCCGCGACCAGCTTCATGCCCTCGGTGTAGATCGCCTGGGCCAGCACCGTGGCCGTGGTGGTGCCGTCGCCGGCCACGTCCGAGGTCTTGGAGGCGACCTCCTTGACCATCTGCGCGCCCATGTTCTCGAACTTGTTCTCCAGCTCGATCTCCTTGGCCACGGTCACGCCGTCCTTGGTCACGGTGGGCGAGCCAAAGCTCTTGTCCAGCACCACGTTGCGGCCGCGCGGGCCCAGGGTGGCCTTGACCGTGTCGGCCAGCAGGTTCACGCCGCGCAGGATCCTGGCCCGCGCTTCCTGTCCGAACTTAATATCCTTGGCAGGCATTGCCAGCCTCCTTTCTTATTTCTCGATAACGGCGAGAACCTCGTCCTCGCGAAGGATAACATGCTCCTCGCCTTCGAGCTTGACCTCGGTGCCCGAGTACTTGCCGAACAGGATGCGATCGTTCTTCTTGAGCTCGGGCTGGACCCGCTTGCCGTCATCGGTCAGCTTGCCCTCGCCCACGGCAATGACCTTGCCCTCCATGGGCTTTTCCTTGGCTGTCTCGGGGATGATGATTCCACCCTTGGTCTTCTCCTCCCCTTCCACGCGCCTGGCGATGATCCTGTCGTACAGAGGCTTGAGCTTCATGCCGGGTTCCTCCTTTTCGCTTATCAGCCCATTCTCATTGATTCTGTCTTTTTCTCTTCCTTCCGTCCTCGGCTCCTTGGCACTTCGCTCGATGGAGTGCCAAGGGAAAGGGATCATAGTCATCCCCTGAGGAAAGGCAAGATTGGAAAAGCAGAATATACGACTACTGCCATCCCAGAGAGTGCTCAACAGTCACTCCGCTGGTGGTTTTCTATTAATTTCATCGCTATTATTGTTTTCTTTGCTGTTCTCTCTTTTTTCTGAAAGTTGACAGTTCATGCATGCTGTGGGAGCATGCCCGGACACGGAGGTGGCTGCGGTTGAAGCGGGATTACTACGAAGTGCTCGGTGTTGCCAAGAACGCCTCTGATCGCGAGATCAAGAAGGCCTATCGCAAGCTGGCCCTGGACAACCACCCGGACCGCAATCCGGACGACGCCCAGGCCGAGGAACGGTTCAAGGAGGCCTCCGAGGCGTACAGGGTCCTCTCGGAGCCGACGAAGCGGGACACGTACGATCGCTTCGGCCACGAGGGGTTGCGCGGCTCGGGCTTCTCCGGCTTCTCCGGGGTAGAGGACATCTTCTCGCATTTCGGCGACCTCTTCTCCGAGATCTTCGGGGGCAGTGGCTTTGGCGGCGGCTTTGGCGGGGCCCGCGGCCGGGGCGCGGATCTGCGTCACGACCTCACGCTGACCTTTGAGGAGGCGGTCAAGGGCTGCGAGAAGGAGATCGAGGTCCCGCGGCTGGTCGTCTGCGAGGAATGCGGGGGCAGCGGCGCCGCGGCAGGCACCACGCCCCAGACCTGCACGACCTGCGGCGGGGCCGGCGCGGTGGTGCAGCAGCAGGGCTTCTTCACCCTGCAGACCACCTGCCCACGCTGCCGCGGCCGCGGGGTGACGATCGAGGACCCCTGCCGCACTTGCAGCGGCAGCGGCCGGGCCGAGATCAGCCGCACCGTGGCGGTCAAGATCCCGCCCGGGGTGGACACTGGCCTGCGCCTGCGCCTCTCGGGCGAGGGCGAGGCCGGCGAGCGCGGCGGGCCGCCCGGCGATCTGTACGTGTTCCTCGAGGTCCAGCCCGACGACCGCTGGATCCGTGACGGAGCAGACCTGTTCCTCGACCGCGAGATCAGCTTTGTCCAGGCTGCCCTGGGCACCACGATCACCATTCCCACCCTGGAAGGAGACAAGCAGATCGAGATCAGCCCCGGCTCACAGCCCGGCACAGTGGTGGGCCTGACCGGCGCAGGCGTGCCCCAGCTGCGCGGGTACGGCCGCGGCGATCTGATCGTTCGCCTGCTGATCACGATCCCCAAGAAACCCTCGGCCGAGGAGGACGCCCTGCTGCGGGAATACGCCGAGCTGACCGGTCAGCAGGTCCTGGCTCGCAAGAAGGGTTTCTTCCAGAAGATCAAGGACAAGCTAGAGAGCAGCGATGCCGAGGACGGCTGACGATCCAGCGGCCAACCTCGCGGCCACCGAGTACATCGAGAGCGAGGCGCCCGAGATCGTGGCCCTGGCCCGCTCGCTGCGGGCAGACACAACCGTCGAGACCGCGGTCGCCCTGTTCTACTGGGTCCGGGACAGCATCAAGTACGACCCGTACACCTCGATGAACCCGCCCGAGGAGTACCGCGCCACGCGCGTGCTCGAGCGCGGGCGAGGATTCTGCATCATGAAGGCCGTGCTGCTCGCCGCCCTGGGCAGGGCCGCGGGCATCCCGACCCGGCTGGGCTTCGCAGACGTGCGCAACCACAAGACCCCGGAAAAGCTGCGTGCCGCGATGCGCACCGACCTTTTCGTGTTCCACGGGTACGTGGAATTCTTCATCGCCGGTCAGTGGGTCAAGGCCACTCCCGCCTTCGATCCCGAGACCACGGACAAGGCCAATGCCCTGCCCGTGGAGCTCGACGGCACCAACGACGCCATGCTCCACCCCGTGGATCCCGAGGGCCATCCGCACATCGAGTACATCCACGACCGCGGGCCGTACGCGGACCTGCCGATCGACGAGATCCGCGAGACCTTCATCGAGGTGTACGGCGGGCTGGCCGAGGCGATCGAGCAAGATCCGCCGGCCTGACACCCTGCCCCTGCTCCTGCCGCGGAGCGGTCGCCCCGGTGCGGACCAAAGCTCATCCTGCAGCGCGCTCGGGCAGGGCAGCGACCCGGGGGCAGTCTGGATCCGGTGCGTACCGCTCTCCGGTGAGATGGTGGGCCACGGCCCGGCAGCCGCCGCGACAGAGCGCGAGGTACTCGCAGGACGCACAGGGCTCGGGCAGGCGCGACTCGAGATCGCGAAATCCGCGAAAGGCCTGCTCCCGGTTCCAGAGCACGCTCAGCTCCTCGGCCGGACCCTCGGTCCAGGGTGCAAAGGAGCAGGCGCCGGCCTGTCCCCGGGCATCCACCGAGGCCAGCAGGTTGCCGCCCTCGCAGCCGCGAACCATGAAGAACCGGAGCAGGCGCCGGCTCGGCCGGGTGGCGCAGATCGCGGGCAGGAAGGAGCAGTCGAGGCGCACCGCGATGCGATGCCGCAGGGCCAGGCGCAGGGCCAGGGGCAGTACCTGCTCCATCTTCTCGGCCGTGACCCGCTCGGCTTCGAAGCGCGAGTCGGCCCGGCCACCCGGCTTGAGCCGCAGCAGCTCGACCTCGTTCAGGCCGAGCCTCGCGGCCAGCCGCACCACCGGCTCGATCGAGGTGAAGGTCGAGCGCGAGACCACCAGGTTGATGCCGACGCGGCGGCCGTGCGCGCGGAGGCGCTGCAGGGCAGAGAGCGCCTGCTCGTACCCGTCCCAGCCGCGCAGGGCCGCGTACGCCGGGCCCACGCCGTCCAGGCTGACGTTGATCTGGCCGAACACCGACATCAGCCGCCTCGCCAGCCCGTCGGTGAGGCCCAGCCCGCTGGTGGTCAGGTTGGGGATCAGCCCGCGCGCGCGGGCGTGCCGGCCCAGCCCGAGCAGCGCCGGGTACTCCAGGGGCTCGCCGCCGCCCAGGGCCACGTGGAAGACCCGCATCCTGGCCAGCTCGTCGAGGATCCGGCTGGCGTGTGCCGGGTCGAGCATCGGGCCCTGGGGCGAGGCCCCGACATAGCAGTGGCGGCATCCGCCCGAGCAGCGCTCGGACAGGTTGAGGTGCACCTCCAGGGGAGCGGAGAGCGGCTTCTTCGCTGACTCGCGCCACAGCGGGCTGTCGCCGAAGCCCAGCCCGCGCACCAGCTCGCGATCGATCGCGAGCAGGGCCCGCGGCCACGGCCACTGCAGCAGGCCGCCGAAGCGCTCGTGGCGGAACTTGAGCAGCTAGGCCTCCCGCTTGCTTCCCCGCCACAGGCCCCGCACCAGCAGGGTCAGGGCCGGGGCGAGCACGGCCACGGCCCCGCCCCAGAGCAGGAGCCAGGTCGCGCTGACACCCAGCGAGCTCGAGTTGGGATTGACCCCGGTCTTGACGGCCAGCACCCGTCCGCGGGTCAGCCTTCTGTGCCGAATCTCCATGTATGCACCACCGATTCCAGCAGTTCGTACTGATATAGCACTGCATAGGCCAGCCCCGCACCCGCGAGCATACCGCTCACGGCCCAGAACGCGGCAGCGGCCCGGCCCGGAGGCCGGACGCGAAAGCTGAGGCCGCCCAGGGTCAGCGCCAGCAGGCCCGAGAGGCAGAGCCAGGCGATCGGGATCCAGAAGATCGAGGAGCGGGCATAGCCCAGCCCGATCAGCAGCAGCACCAGCGGGGCCAGGAAGACCCCCTCGCCCGGCGGCGGCCACAGCTCGGCCGCCCGGATGCGCCAGGGCCGTGTCCTGCCGACCAGGGCCAGCAGGAAGATCAGGTACAGTACGATCCCGGCGAGCGCGGTCCGCTGGCGCCAGAGCCAGGTACGCGCCAGCTCGGCCGCGCCCCGGGCCTTGGCCCCGGCCGAGCGGTACACCTCCTGGGCCCGTGAGAACTCGCGGCGCGACATCAGGGCGTCGCCCTGGCGGTACCTTGCCCGCAGGGCCCAGTCCGTGTCCGGGTACTGCCGGGCCAGCTCGCGCAGGTCGGCAAAGGCCTGATCCTGCTGGCCCAGCTTGAAGCGCGCCTCCGCGATCCAGTAGCGAACCCGCGGGGCCTGGGAGAAGTCCGGATGCTGCCCCAGCAGGGCGGTTAGTCGCTCGATGCCGGAGCGGGTGCGCTCGATGTCCGAGAGCGGCGTCTCGCGGAGGATCTTCTCGAACTCGAGCAGCACGCGGTCCCCGGAGCCACGATTGGCCGAGAGATAATCCAGCCGCTTCCTGGCCCGGCGGAACAGGCGGCTCCGGGGGTACTGCTCGATCAGCCGCCGGTACCGCGTCAGCGCGCCCGGGAGGTCGAGCAGCTGCCGCTCGCAGAGCTCGGCGCTCTTGAACAGGGCATCATCGGCGAAACGATCCTCGGGGTACTCCTCGGCCAGCGCGTCGAGCCGCGCCTGGGCCTGGGCCGGCTGCCCTGCTCGCGCCAGTCCCATCGCCTGGTAGTAGCTCACCTGCTGGCTCGTGGCCTCACCGGCCGCGACGGGCCCGGCCGCAAGCAGCAAGATCACTGGCAGCCTTCGCATCATCTCCTCGCCCCGCGAGAGGAGGAAGCATAGCACGCCCCCCGGCCCGGACGCCAGCCGACCTTGCGTGCGCCGAGGTGCATGGGTTAACATTGACGATATTGCGGATGGACACGGGAGCGGCATGTCCACCACCAGCATCGAGCGCGATCTGGAGAAGCTGCGGATCGAGATCGATCAGCTCAAGATCAGCTACGAGCGCTACTTCCTCGGCCTGGAGCGCCAGCAGCCGCTGCGCAAGCACGAGGAGCTGCGCCAGGCAGTTCGCAGGTACCGCGCCAAGCCGCCGCCGCGCAACACGGGCATCCGCTTCAAGCTCAACTCGCTGATCAGCAAGTTCTCCTCGTACGACCGGTACTGGGACCGGATCCTCAAGGAGATGGAAGACGGCCGCTTCTCCCGCGACCGCTACAACCTGGCCAAGAAGAAGCGCAACGAGGAGATGATCGCCACGTACTCGCCCGACGCGGCCAAGAGGCAGAAGCAGCGCAAGCTGCGCGCCGAGAGCGGCGCAGTGAAATCCAAGGCCTCCCCCACGGATGGCCAGGACGAGCCGGCCGAGCCGCTGCCCGCCGAGCCGGCGGCGGAAGGCTCCGAGACCGTGACCGCGCGCGGCGGCAAGCCCGCGCCCCGGCCGGCCAGGCCGGCCGCCGAGACAGCCACCACGGCCAAGGCCGTGCCCACCAGGCGGCCCGCGGCCGGGGCCCGTCCAGCGCGGCCAGTGCAGGGCGGCGCGGATCGGGGCAAGCTCGAGAAGACGTACCAGACCTTTCTCGCGGCCCGCAAGAAGACCGGCGAGTCCACCTCCAACATGAGCTACAACAAGGTCATGCAGCAATTCGAGAAGAAGATCCCTGACTTCAAGAAGCGGCACGGCTGCCGCGACGTGCAGTTCAAGGTCGTGATCAAGGACGGCAAGGCCAAGATCAAGGCCGTGCCCGTGAAGTAGCCCGGCTCTACGATCTCACCGGAATCGCCGGCCTACTGCGGCACGCAAGTATCGCTGCCCGGCTTGCAGCTCAGCGTGCCGCCGCCGAGGTCAACGCAGGAGAAGCCTTCCGGGCAGTCCGCCCCGGTGTCGCAGGGCTTGCCGCAGTGCTTCTCTCCCGGGTTGGTCTCGCTCTCCACGCACTTGGTCTGCTCGTCACAGGCCTCTCCGGGCGCGGCTCCGCCGGGCACGGCCTCGCGGCAGCGACCAACAGCCGCGGCCTCGCCGACCGGCCAGGTGGCGAAGCAGATTTCATCCGGTTCGTTGCATTGGGCGTCTCTTGTGCAGGCAGTTCCGGTACCTGGGACTAGCATGCAGAATCCGACCGGTGAGGGCGGGAAAACGAGCATGGTGTGACACATCGATTCGCCCGGGCAGTCCTCGTCAGTGTCGCAGACCGCGGAGCAAAAGGAGTCGACCTCGTCTTCAATGCAGAGGTTATTGTAGCAAGCTCCCCGACGTTGGGCTCGTCGATCCCCATCTGCTGGGCGGCGTGCTCGAGCTGTGCCTGCATCGCAGCCGAGGGTCCGGCCGTGGCGATCACCGCCTCGCGCAGGCGCGCCGCCGGACCCAGAAACATCACCTTTCTTCTGCTCGCGGCGCTCGGCCTTGCGCTGAGCCTTGATCTCCCGCTTCTCGCGCTGCTCACGCTCGCGCTGGCGCTTCTTGGCAGACAGGCGTTTGTTGCGTCCCACGTGACCTCACTCCCGCCCGATCGTGTACGCCGGGGAGTCCGGAGGCACAAAAGGTAAAGATAAGCCTGGCCGATCCGGCCAAACGTTACCAACTCTTTTTATCGCCCGCCCGGGTCAGTGCGGGGCGTCGCTCATCGCGGCGGTGACCGCAGAGCGCACCCCGGCGCTCGCCGCCAGCACCAGCAGCCGAACCGGCTGGTCGTCGGATAGCGCCAATCCGTCGAAGGTCACGCTGCGCGCCGCCGCGTCGACACGGTACGGAATCTCGACCGTGCTGCCGGGCAGCACCTCGAACACCTCGGCCACCGCCAGATCCGCGGGCACGGTCACGCTCACGCTCACCGTCCGCTGCTGCAGTCGCCAGTGGGGCGCCGGCTCGAAGCCCAGCGTGGCCTGCATGCACAGATCGTCAGTGGGCTTGCCCTCCTCGACCGTGGCCAGGCTGATCACCGGGACCACGATCGCCTCGCGGCTGCGGATCGCCTCAACCAGGGTCTGCTCGTCCGAGCGCGCCGCGCCGGTGACGTCGCCCTCGCGCAGCAGGCTGCGCACGCCGTGGAACATCCAGTTCGCGTCGCTGACCGCCTGCCACGAGTCGGGCACGGCGTCGGCCTCCTCGAGCGATGACTGGAACCACATCAGGCCCTTGCCGCCGGCCGCGGCCACGATCAGCGCCTGGGCCAGGATCTCCTGGGGCTCGGGCTGCATCCGCACCAGCCCGTCGGGCGGCTCCGCGTTCCAGCCCGGGGCCAGGCCCTGGGCATAGAGCCAGGTGGGCAGCGGCATGTGGTTGTTCCGCGCGTTGCGCAGGTAGTCGTACATTTGGCGGAAGTCGGGCATCTTGCCCCAGACCGTGATGTGCGGCGCGCAGCCGCCCGCGTACACGTCCATTCCCTGCACGTCGGTCATCCCGGCGAAGCTGCCCACGTTGCCGTTGGTCATCGCGCCGTTGTACACGGTCAGCTCGGGATACCAGTCCCACAGCACCCGCGCGGCGAGCGCCTTGTTCTCGGCCTTGGGCTTGCCCTCGTCGTCGTACACCGAGCCGTCCGACTCGTCGCCGGTGAGGAATCCGGCCACCGCGGTGGCGTCGGTGATCGCGCCGGAGAGATCCTCGCCGTCGCGCGCCGCGCTGGTGAAGTCGTCACCGATCAGCACCTTGAAGCCCTCGTGCTGCGGGGCGATGCTGTTGACCATCGCCTCGCCGGTGTACCCGCACTCCTGGTGCCCGCCCCAGTACATGTACATCGTGTCGATGCCCGCGTGGCGGTGACGCTGGTAGTTCACGTCGTTGACCGTGGGGAAGGTGCACTCCCCGCCCTTGACCCAGCTCTCCACCGGGAAGAACGGTGCGAGCACCCGCCCCACGCCGACCGACTCCGAACCGTCGTCGAAGGCGGCGACCACGGTCCAGGCCTGGCCCGGCGCGATCTCGCCGCAGGCCGGCACCGCGATCATCGTGGCGGTGCCCGGCGCGATGGTCTTGCTCGGCGCGCAGGCCACGTCCGTGCCCAGCACGTCGCGGCCGTCGAGTAGCAGGCGCTCGAGCGTGCGCGGCGCATCGCCCTCGTTGCGCAGGTGGATCAGGTAGCTCTGGCGATCCTCGGTGATCGTCACGTAGGTCAGCGGAACCGTGGTCTGCGTCACCGGAAAGTCTGCATCGACGGCCGCGCCCGCATCGGTCTGCACGACCAGCCGGCCGCTCGTTGCGCTGTCCCAGTGCGGGTTGCGCGAATGAAACGCGACCCACAGCGGCTCGGCGGCCACGGCGTCGCGGGGGTACACGTGATGCCACTCCATCAGCGGCTCGACGAGCAGCTCGCCGACGCTCTGGCCGTCGATCCTGACGTCGGTCACCCGGCCGGAGACCGCCGAGACCGCGGCGATGTGAAATCGGCCGCCGTCGACCGGGTACTCTGTGTACTCGTCGTACTGCTCGTCGGTGAAGTAGTGGTCCTTGCGGTAGCTGGCGTGCAGCGCGCCGTTCTCGGCCGCGCCGAGCGCGCAGGCATCGCCGGACGGCGTGCAGCTCGCCGTCGCCTCCAGCGTGCCGCCGGTGTCGCTGTCCGTGTCCGCGTCGACGTCGGTATCGGTGTCGACGTCGATGTCGGCGTCGGCGCCGGACTCCTCGCAGCCCGGTCCGGTCAGCAGCAGCGCGAGCAGCGCGAGCAGCGCGAGCGGTACGATGTCCTTCACGGGGTATCCTCCAGAGTGGCGACGAGCGCAGCAGCCCGCTCCGCGTTCATGCCGCGGTGATGGTACACGCCGTACGGCAGCTGCGTCTCCTCCTGAAGGTAGCTGGGCAGCCGCAGCAAGGCTTGCTCCAGCTCGTCGTGGCTGACGCCCACGCTCGCCGGATCGTGCGCCACGCCGAGCGTCCGCAGCAGCGCGCGCAGCGGGACGATGGGCTGCTCCTGGCACTGCGCGGTGAGCAGCACGCAGAGCGCGATCAGCTCGCCGTGCAGGTACGCCTTGCCGGTCAGCGACTCCAGGCAGTACGCCAGGTAGTGCTCGGAGCCCTCCTCGGGGCGGCTGTTGCCGAAGCGCTCGCAGAGCGCGACCTCGGCCACGTACAGCTCGCAGAGCAGGCGCAGGCCGGCCTCGCTGCACTCGCGGATCGCGTCCGCGCCGGCGACCATTCGCTCGAACAGCGCCTGCGACGCCGCGGCGATCTCCGCATCGTACGCCTCGCCGAGCTCCCGGTGGGCCAGCTTCCAGTCCCAGAGTGCTGTGTGGATCGAGAGCAGGTCGCCCACGCCGCCGCGGTTCAGGCGCGGCGCTGCGCGCTGCAGCAGATCGAAGTCGATCAGCAGCTGCTCGGGCAGCGCGTCGCCGATGTAGCGCACGCGCCCATCGACCCGCACGCCGATGGCGCGGGTGAAGGGCGCGTCCACGGACAGGATCGAGGGAATCAGCAGCAGGCGCGCGCCGCTGCGCCAGGCGTGCAGCTTGGCCGCGTCGCAGGCCGAGCCGCCGCCCAGGCCGATCACCGCAGCGCTCGGCGGCAGCGAGTCGAGCTGCGCCTCGATGCGCGCCTGCTCCATGCTCTGCGGCACGGCCACGGCCCGGGGCTCGCCCGGGAACCGCTCGCGGACCAGTTCCCAGGGCTCGGGCGCACAGAGCAGCACGCAGTCCGCCGCGATCGCGGGATCGATCCCGGCGATCAGGTCGCGGCCGTACGTGGGCAGGACTTGTACCGGTGAGTCCATCATCCAGCGCCTGTCTCGTCGAGCGTGAAGCGCACGAAGCCACCGGCCGGCGCCGGGATGTGGCCCATGGCCACGTGCAGCTCGCACGCGGTCAGGTCGGCGACCAGGCTCTGCAGCGTGGTCTCGTTGGCCAGGCAGTGCAGGCCGGTGTCGGGCCGATCGGTGGCGATGTCGATGCGGTCGTCGAGCCAGCCCTGCAGGTCGTCCGGGCCGATCGGCCCGGAGTGATCGGAGAGCAGCGCCTTGAGCCGGCCGTAGCGGAAGTCGCTGGTCTCGTCGGTCAGCGGCACGCCGGGTGGCGGCATCTGGCCGCCCTTGTACAGCGCCGGCCTGCAGTCGAGGTCCACGCCCCAGGCGATGTCGTCGCGAGGCGGCCGCACCGCGCTCTCGCTCGCGCTGTGCTCGACCACGCGCGCGTCGGCCTCGCGGCCCGAGGCGATCAGCGTGTGATACCCGTTGGTGCGCGCCGCGCTACGCAGCCGGTCGACCGCGCCCTGCACCGTGGACTCCTGCTGCACCAGGTCGCGATGCAGCAGGAAGGTCGGCACGCCCTGGTCGCTGACATCCTCGGTCTCGGTCAGGCTCTCCTCGGTCACGCAGAGCCGCTCGTGATTGACCGCGGTCAGGGTGCCCACGGTGCCGGCCCAGCCCAGGGCCCAGAACGGGAGGCCATCGGCCGGCAGGTAGTGAAACAGCACGCCCAGCTCGTGCGCCATGCCGAACGGCGGCCAGTCCAGGTTGCGGCCGACCAGGGTCTTGCCCGCTGTCCGCCCGGGCAGCAGGGCCAGCTGGGTGCAGGCGTGGAAGTGCCGGTCCGAGTGAACCAGCCCGGCCTGCTCCAGCACGTCGAGCAGCACCTGGGTCAGCAGCAGCTGCTCCTCGTCCAGGTCCGCGGCGTGGGCCAGGGCGCGGATCTCGGCGCGGTACCGGTCGTCGATCTGCTCGACGAATCGCCGGGCCTTGTCGCGACACCAGTCCGCAAATCCAGCGATCACGCGCTCGTCGTTGCCGAACAGTTCGTGGGCCAGGCCGGGCAGCACGCGCTCATGCACCAGCTCGACGCAGGCGCGCCGCACCTCGTCGGCGAGCAGCCGGCCGTGAGCCTCGCCGATCTGCTCGGGCGTGCCGCGCAGCTCGACCACGGTGATTCCATCTCGCTCCCAGCGCTGCTCGCTCATGCTCGCCTCAGCCAGTCTCACAGGTCAGCGTGAACATGGAGAAGCCGTGGCCCTGGGCCGAGGCGCCGACGACCACTCCGTGGTACTGCCCGCTATGCGGCGGTGTCCACTGCACGCGATCGGCCTCGACGCTGGCTCCGGGCAGGCCGTGCACGCGCAGCTGCGTGGCACCGGAAAAAGGCGACCACTGCAGCGGCTGGCCCGTGACGCAGCCCGGTGGTTCCACGCCGGCGGCCAGGGGCTGGTACCCGGTGGTCGCCCGTTCCTGCGCATCGGCTCGGTCGAACAGGGCGCGGATCCTGCCCGTGCCCAGCCGGAAGCGATCCAGCGCCGAGCGCTCCAGCGCGGCGTCGGCGTACGCCCGCGGCTCGTGGCCGGGCTGGTCGCCCAGCCGTGCGCCGAGCAGGGCCAGGCTCCACAGCACGGCCTCGCCCTCGTGGCGCACCTTGTCCATGGGAAACTGCAGCTCGTCGACCAGGCCGGCGGCCAGGCCGCTGTGGTGCACCTCGGAGGGCAGCGCGACCATGCCCGCGGCCAGGTCGAGCGTGGCGAGCATTGGCTCCAGCGGCGGCCCAGCGTCCGCGTCCAGGGCGGCGAGCAGCGCGTCGATGCTCTGCTCCAGGGCCTGGTAGCGCGGCAGGGTCTGGGCGTAGCCCTCGAACACCTCGATCACGCGCTCCAGGATGCTCGCGTCGTGCGTGTCGTGGCGCAGCGACAGCCGCGCCTCGCCGGTTGCAGCCGCGCTGCGCGCGCGCTGCGCGTCCGGATTCCGGGGATGGTCCAGGTAAACAGCGGCCATGCGCATTGCCAGTCGCGACAGGCTGCCCTGGATCATCGGGTTGATGACCAGGCCATTGAACGCGCCGGGCAGGTCTGGCCCGCGCCCGCTGAACGGTCCGAGCAGCAGCCGGCCGTTGAAGCCGTCGCCGCCGTCGTTGGCCCAGAAGTTGTCCCAGATCAGCGGCGACCGGCCGATGATGCCGGTCACGCGCTGCAGGTCGCTGGCGAGCATGGTCGCCGAGGAGGTGTCCGGGCCGGTCCACATCACCTCGATCGCGGGATCGAGGTCGGCCAGGGCCGCGAGGTACCCCGGGCCGTCGCCGAGATCGTCGAGGCGGGCGTCGCTGTACACGGTGGGCACGAACCAGAAGATCAGCTCGGGGTGGGTCTGGCGCAGCTCGGCGAGCAGGCGGTTGGCCAGGTCACGGTGGTCCGCGCCAAGGGCCGCGTCGACCGGCCGGTCGAGCTCGAACTCGATGTCATCGGCGAGCAGGGCCACGCCATGACAGCCCGCGTCGAGCAGGTGCCGCAGCTTGTCGCGCAGGATCGCGTGGTCGGCCTCGTGGCCCGCGCCGAAGTCGAGATCGATCAGCGGGCTGACGCCGAACAGCAGTCGCACGCCGAGCGCGTCGGCCTGTTCGGCCAGGGCTGTGAAGCGCGCCACGTCTGGCTCGGGGTAAGGTTCGCGCCAACTCGCGCGGTGCAGCGGATCGTCCTTGGGCGCGTACAGGTACGTGCCCAGCCCGCTGGCGGCCAGGGCGATCAGCATCTGCTCGCGCTCGCGCCAGGACCAGGGCACGCCGTACATGCCCTCGACCACGCCGCTGGTCGTGTGGGCCGGTGCGCCGGTGCCGTACGTGTCGGGCTGCGGGAGCGCGATCCGCGGGTCGCGGCCGAGCAGCTCGAGGCCCTGCAGGTCGAAGCCGTCGGCGCCCGCGTCGATCGCGATGGTCACGCATCCGGCCTCACGTCCGCCGAGCGCCAGGATCGCGTGCGGGTCGGGCCAGGCCAGCGTGGCCGTGTTCGCCACGCCGCAGCCGCCAGCCAGGCGCACCTCGACCGACGCGGGCTCGGCGCCGGAGTAGTGCAGGGCGAGCGATGACAGCGCCACGGCCTGCTCGAGCCAGGGCTGCAGGTCGATCTCCACGGTGCTGGTCCGGTCCGGCGGTGCCTGCCAGAAGGTGCTCGTCTGGTCGTCGCGCACCGTGGCGATGGCCTGCTCGGCCTCGCGCGGCCAGGGCAGCAGCTCGTACGCTCGCGTGGCGCTGGCTGTCAGGCGCGCGTGCGGGATCAGGTCGAGCGGTTCAGTCGGCTCGGATTCCACCGGCTCGCAGCCGAGGATCAGCCAGGGCATCAGTAGCATCGCGCGCAGCAAAGTGCCGTTCATCCCACGGTCAGAGCGGCCCGAGGTCGAGCGGTACGGCCGGGTCGCTGGCAAGCGTGCGCAGCACCGCCGTGTACTCCGCGTGGGCCACGTACCCGGAGCTGTCCAGTGCGGTAAAATCGCCCTTGATCTGCTCGAAGCTGGCGTCTCGCACGTCGATCTTCTGCGGTGAGTCGGCGTCCGGCACGTACAAGCCCCACTGGCTATCGGGCGCGTGGTACTTCCAGGTCCACGGCGCCCAGTGGATCCCGCGCTGGTTTAGCCTCGCCAGCACCAGGTCCATGCCCTCGGCGGCCCACAGCTCGCTGTCGGTACCGTCGGCCGAGTTGAACTCGCCGAGGAACAGCGGCACGTCCCAGCGCGAGTACTCGTCAGCCCAGCTCTGGATGTCGCGGTCGATGCGCTCGAGGTAGTCGTTGGCCGACCCGCCGCCCGGGTAGAGGTGGATCGAGAACATCGCGTTGTCCCAGCCCATCTCTCTGGGCGAGGTCAGCCGCTGCGGGCTGCGGTACGCGTCCTCGATCATCACGATGTGCCTGTCGTCGACCTCGCGGATCGCCTGGTAGATCTGGTCGTGCACGTCGCGGTAGCTGGCGTCGGGCGCGCTCATCGGCTCGTTGAGCAGGTCGAGCACCGCGATGTGCGGATCGTCGGCGAAGTAGCTGGCGAGCGCCTTCCACAGGCGCACGGTCTTGTCGATGCACTCGGGGTGCTGCCACAGCACGCCGCCGTCCTCGAGCCCCTGATGCCACGAGGTGCTCTGTCCGCCCGGCGCGCCGTGCAGGTCGAGCATCAGGTACACCCCGTGCTTGCGCGCCCAGCCGGCGAGCTCGTGCAGCCGCTGCCAGTTCTCGAGCTTGTACCCGTTGTCACCGACGCTGTCCGTCTCCAACGCCTCGTACCATACGGGAACGCGGATCAGGTTGAGGCCGAGGTCGGCGATGCGCTGCACGTCGAGCTCGGTGATGTAGTGGTCGTAGTACACCGTGCGCAGCGCCTCGGCACGGTCGCGGCCGAAGCGTTTGGCCAGCCATTTCCACAGGCTGCGTTCCTCGAAGATCCACGGCTCGGCGTCGAACCAGGCCCACAGCTCGTCGAGCCTGGCCTTCTGCTCGGCGCTGGCGTTGGCGTACGTGTCGCTACGCCACTGCTTCACCAGCACCCAGTGCGCGCGGGTCTCGGCGGCCCAGTCGAGCAGGGTGGCCGCTCGCGCCGCCTCGAGCAGGCCGTCCACGCCGAGCGCGGTTGCCTGCTCGAACAGCTCATCGATCAGCTCGCCCTCGTCCTTGAGCCCGATTCCCGAGATCCACACCTCGAGCATCAGCCACGAGCCGAAGTTGAAGCCGCGCAGGGCCACGGGCTCGCCGCCCGGCACGGTGACGATCTGCGTGCCGTTGACCTGCAGCCACGGCAGGGTCGGCGCCATCGCCGGCGCAGGCCGCAGCGGAAAGCTCTGGGGGTTGGGCTCGCAGAAGCCGAACTCGTACTGCTTCATCTCCGGCGGGTCGGTACCGTCGTTGCCGCAGGCGATCAGGCCCAGCGCGAGCGAGAGCGCAGTGGCCCGGCCGGTCATCGCCGTTTCCCCGGACGCGGCTCGAGGATCCGCCGGGCCTCCCGGCCCAGGGCGTGCAGGTCGATCTGGCAGTCATGGGAGTACCATTCCTGCATCACCGCGCGCACCGCACCGAAGATAGCACCCGCGTGGATCCGCGCCCGTTGCTGTGCCGACCTGGCCCGGGATGCTCCGGCCAGGGTCTCGGCGATCGCGGCCTCGTACTCCAGGTCGAGCTCCACGTCGCGGGCGATCAGCAGCGGCGAGGCGGTGACGATGCGATACTCGGTGAGGGACTGCGCGCGGTCGCGCACGAAGTCTGCAGTCAGCTCGTCGAGCGCGTGCCACACCGTCTCCAGCGGCGTGCCCGCTCCGCGGTGCACGGCGAGCAGCTCGCGGAAGCGGGCGATGCGCCGGGCGTGGTCCTGGAACACCACCGCCTCCTTGGTCGGGAAGTAGCGGAAGTACGTGCGCTGCGAGATCTCGGCCCGCGCCGCGATCTGGTCCACGGTGGTGGCGTCGAATCCCTGCTCGAGGAATAGCTCGATGGCCACCTCGACAAGCAGCTCGCGGGTTCGCGCCTTCTTGCGCTCGCGCAGGGAGATCATGGGTGCTGGTGCTTCCATGCACGCCAGCCTAGCGTAATATGACAGTGACTGTCAAGAGGCATTGGCTGACATCTTGCTCGTAAGAAGCATAAATGCCATCTCCGAATCTATCTACTCTGGGCGCCCACCTCTGCAAGGCAGTCGGCGCGACGACCGCGGCCGCGAGCCGCCTCGCTCGACGCTGAACCCACCTTCGCGGCGAGCCTCTCCGTCACGCTCGCCGACGGCGTTTCTCTACCCATCTGTGTTACGCGCCGTCCGCCTCGGGCCCAGTGGTCCTCGGGCAGGCCGGCCGACGGGTCGATGTCCTGCTCGTCGCCTGCACCGCTGGTCTGGTCGAGGTCGAGCTCGGCCTGTGGCGGCCCGCGAGCGGACGAGAGCGGCGGCGGGTCAGCGTCCTCGCCGATGTGCTCGAGCAGCGGTCGCAGCGACTCGCGCTCGGTGATGAATGCGATGATCTTCATCTGAGTTCCGCAGCGCGGACATTGCAACGGCAGCACCTCGTAGATACGCCAGCAGCATGGCCCAGCAGTACGCGGCGAGGCTGGGCTTGCGTGGTGGCGGGTCCGGTGTCCCGTCCGCGCTGTCGGTTACGGGCGCCGCCTCGCCGGGCTCCGGCTCCCCGGCGTTGGGCTCGTCGATCCCCATCTGCCGGGCGGCGTGCTCGATCTGGCGTCCGTCCCCAAGCACTAAGTCGGCTGGCACCTAGTACCGCGGCCGAAATCACTGAAGAAAATGGCATCGGGGTCAGGTGTCATCGAGTACGTGGTCGCGGCACATCGATGATCATGCCGCGGCAACTCGTTGTCGGTGGCGATGCAACACGATGATCGTGCCAGAGCCATTCAATGTCGATGCCGGCGCAACGCCTTCTCCTGGTGCCGCCAACTCGGTGATCGTGCCGAAGCAACCCGGAATCGGTGCCGGTGCAGCACGATGGTGGTGTGGGCGGCACTCGATATCGTAGGCACGGCAACTCTATGATCGAGTCGGCGGCACAGGGCATCGTAGGCGATGCAACTCGATGATCATGCCACCGTCACTCGATATCGCAGCCACGGCAACGCGATGATCATGCCACCGGCACTCGATATCGCAGCCACGGCAACGCGATGATCATGCCACCGGCACTCGATGTCGCAGCCACGGCAACGCGGTGATCGAGCCGGCGGCATTCGATATCGCAGCCACGGCAACGCGATGAAGGTGCCGCGACGACTCGATATCGGTGCACCCCCAAACGGTCACTCGTGGTGTCCGGACTGTTTCCAGGGCGCACTCCACGGTCTCGAGGAGGCGGACGGACGGTTCGACTGGCAGCCCGGCGGCTCCGGGCGGCACCGGGCGATTCCCGGAGTCAGGCAAGGCACGCCCTGGCCGGTCATGACTGGAACACCTGCAGCCTTCCCCGGGAGGCTGAAAGGCTTTTGCCGTCGTCGGCGAACACGCCGTCGGTGACCTCCACGTGCCAGCGGAATCGCCGGCCTACTGCGGCACGCAAGTATCGCTGCCCGGCTTGCAGCTCAGCGTGCCGCCCGTGCTCCCCAGAAATCCCGTCCAACCCGATTTCATTGACTTTACGGTTTCGGCGGATCGACGCTCCCGATCATGTAAATCCTCATCTGCATCCCCGCTGTCCAGGTCTTGAACCTGCCAGGCTTTCGCCTGGCTCCATCGCGCAGTGCTCGTGCGAGTGCTCGCGCTCCGGCAGCAGCTCGCCGTGTACAAGCGCAAGGCCAAGAGGCCGAGGTTGCGAAATCTGGATCGGCTCTTCTGGTCGTTGCTCTCGAGGATCTGGAGGCCCGCCATCCCTCGGGAACACATCGCCTTCATCCGGCGGATCTCCTCCGACCATCCGGAATACGGTGAGGATCGCATTGCCCTGGAGCTGGAGATCAAGTTTGGCATCAGGCACTCGCCGACGACGATACGGAAGTACATGGTCAAGAGGCGCCCTGACCCAAGGGACCCGCAAGCCTGGCGGACGTTCCCGAGAAACCAAGCAGAGGGCATCTGGACTTGCGATTTCTTCGTGCAGCACACGATCCGGTTCCACGCCTTCTATGTGCTCGTCGTCATGGAACTCGCCAGCCGAAAGATCGTCTGCTTAAACGTGACTGCGCACCCGACGCTCGAGTGGACCAAGCAGCAGATCAGGAATGCCAGCTTCGAAGAGCAGCCCAAGTTCCTGCTGCATGACAACGATGGGAAATTCGGTCAGTTCGGCCGGCCAGTCCAGGTCGAGAGGGCAGGGAAGCAGGTGTCCTGTCGGTCGGCGCTCGATGTCTGGCTGTGGCGAGTCATGGGTATCCGGGGAATTCCGACACCGCATGGTGCCCCCAACGCAGCGGCGCACATCGAGCGGGCGATCGGCACGCTTCGGCGCGAGTGCCTCGACCACATGCTGATCTGGAACGAGCGGCACCTGAAGCAGGCTCTCGCTGAGTTCATCGCCTGGTACAACGGCGGCCGCGTTCATCAGGGACTGAACGGGATCCCGGATCCCGACCCTGTTCTGGCCGAGCCGAAGCCCGTGAGCGGCAGGTTGGTGGCGATCCCGGTGCTGAACGGGTTGCATCACGACTACCGGCTCGTAGCGTAGACTTGGTCGACATTCTGTAGCAACGAATCTCTGTCGAGGTGCGCTTGGTGCGGAGGATCCGCGGCTTTCTCCACGTCGTTGCTGACTATCTGGACATTCACGAAGGGGAGGGTAGATCGCTCGTTGGCACGCGATCGGCCGGGATTGGGTCTGTACGAGGTTATTGCGGATCACGGGGATGCTTACTTGCCGGCCACCTGGATCCGCATCAGCGCCCGCAGCAGCTTGAGCTCCTGCTTGCGGTACTCATCGGTGGTGGTGTCGGACAGGTCGGACAGGGCGGCCTCGGCCCGCTTGCGCGCGTCCTCGGCGCGGACGACGTCGATGTCCTCGGCCTTCTCCGCGGTGTCGGCGAGCAGGATCACCCTGCCCTCGTCGTCCACCTCGACGAAGCCCCAGGACACGAAGAGCCGCTTGCGCTTGCCCTTGCCCGCGTAGCTGATCACGCCGGTGTCCAGCGAGGAGAGCAGCGGCAGGTGACCGGCGAGGATGCCCATCTCGCCCAGGGCGCCGGGCACGACCACCTCGTCCACCCGCTCCTCGACCAGCGGGCCGTACGGCGTGACGATCTCGAGCGATAGTTGCTCAGCCATTCAACCAGCCCTCACTCGACGCCCATGCGCTTGGCCTTCTCCAGCACCTCGTCGATGCCGCCGCACATGTAGAAGGCCTGCTCCGGGATGTGGTCGTACTTTCCGTCCACCACGTCGCGGAAGCCCTTGATGGTGTCCTCCAGCTTGACGTAGCGGCCCGGGGTGCCGGTGAAGGCCTCGGCCACGTGGAAGGGCTGGGAAAGGAACCGCTGCAGCTTGCGGGCACGCTCCACGGTCTGCTTGTCATCGTCGGACAGCTCGTCCATGCCGAGGATGGCGATGATGTCCTGCAGATCCTTGTAGCGCTGCAACACCTGCTGCACGTCCTGGGCGCACTGGTAATGCTCCTGCCCGATCACCTGCGGGTCCATGATCCGCGAGGTCGAGTCGAGCGGGTCCACCGCGGGGTAGATGCCCAGCTCGGAGATCTGCCGCGAGAGCACGGTGGTGGCGTCGAGGTGAGCAAACGCGGTGGCCGGCGCCGGGTCGGTCAGGTCGTCGGCGGGCACGTAGATCGCCTGCACCGAGGTGACCGATCCGTTCTTGGTGGTGGTGATGCGCTCCTGCAGCTCGCCCATCTCGGTGGCCAGCGTGGGCTGGTAGCCGACAGCACTGGGCATGCGACCCAGCAACGCCGAGACCTCCGAGCCGGCCTGGGTGAAGCGAAAGATGTTATCGATGAAGAACAGCACGTCCTGGCCCATCTCGTCGCGGAAGTACTCGGCCACGGTGAGCGCGGACAGGCCGACCCGGGCGCGGGCGCCTGGCGGCTCGTTCATCTGGCCGTACACCAGTGCGGTCTTCTCCAGCACACCCGATTCGGTCATCTCGACCCACAGGTCGTTGCCCTCGCGGGTACGCTCGCCCACGCCGCCGAACACCGAGTACCCGCCGTGGTGCTGGGCGATGTTGTTGATCAGCTCCATGATGATCACGGTCTTGCCCACACCGGCGCCGCCGAACAGGCCAATCTTGCCGCCCTTGGAGTACGGCTCCAGCAGGTCGAGGACCTTGACGCCGGTCTCGAACATCGCGACCTCGGTCGACTGATCGACGAAGGGCGGGGCCTCGCGGTGGATCGGACGTCGCTCCTTGTACTCCACCGGGCCCTTCTCGTCGACCGGCTCGCCGATCACGTTCATGATCCGTCCCAGGGCGCCCTCGCCCACCGGCATCGTGATCGGCGCGCCGGTGTCCTTGGCCTTCATGCCGCGCACCAGGCCGTCGGTCGAGTCCATGGCCACGGTACGCACGGTGTTCTCGCCGAGATGCTGGGCCACCTCGAGCACCAAATTGTCCGGCCGGTCGTCGATCGCCGGGTTGGTGACGGTCAGCGCGTTGAAGATCTCGGGCAGCTCGCCGCCCTCGAAGATCACATCAACGGCAGGACCGATCACCTGCGTAACCTTTCCCTCGCTAGCCATTCTTCGCCATCCTCTCTAAAACCTATTACCTAGAACCTAGAACCTAAAACCTATCCCTTGAGCGCCTCGGCACCGCCGACGATGTCGAGCAGCTCATTGGTAATCGTCTCCTGTCGCGCGCGGTTCATCTTCAGCGTCAGATCGTCGATCATCTCGCCCGCGTTCTTGGTCGCGTTCTCCATCGCCGTCATCCGCGCGCCGTGCTCGCTGGCGGTCGACTCGAGCAGCGCCCGCCAGATCTGGGTCTCGATGTGCTTGGGCAGAAGCTCCGAGAGCAGCTGCTCCTTGTCCGGCTCGAAGATGAACTCCGTACCCGAGAAAGCCTCGCCCTCGGACTCCTCGGGTCTTATCGGCAGCAGCGTCTCGTTGACGATGTTCTGCACCACCGCGGACCTGAACTGGTGGTAGATCAAGAAGAAGGCGTCCAGGTTATGCTCCTGGTACCCCTCGATCACCTCCCTGGCGATCGCCTTGGCATGGCCGTAGTTCAGGTCGCCGAGCACGTCGGCGAACTGCACGTCGACGTTGTAGCCTTGCTTGCTCAGGTACTGCCGCGCCTTGCGGCCGACCGTGAACAGCACGATCTCCTCGTAGATGTCCTTGTTGTCCTTGACGAACTTCTCCGCGGCCTTGTTGAGGTTTGTGTTGAATCCTCCGCACATGCCGCGATCGCTGGTGATCACCATCGCGCCGACCCGCTTGGGCTCGCGTATCGCCAGCAGCGGATGATCGTCCTCGCCTTCCATGCCCTTGGCCAGCGCGCCGATCACTGCGTCGATCTTCTGCGCGTAGGGCCGGGCGTTCTCTATCGCCCCCTGGGCTCGGCGCAGCTTGGCCGCGGCGACCATCTTCATCGCCTTGGTTATCTGCTGCGTTCCCTTGACGCTGTTGATGCGCTTGCGTATGTCTCGCAATGACGCCATTGTCGTCCCTCCGCTACCGGATCCGCTGCCGCTATCTCCTCGCTACTCGGCCGAGAAGGTCTTCTCGAACTCGCCGATCGCCTCGAGCAGCTTCTTCTCCAGCTCTTCGCCCAGCTTGCCCTGCTCCTTGACCTCGGCGAGCAGCTCGGTCTTCTTGCTGTCGAAGTAGCTGAACAGCTCCTCCTCGTAACGCTTGACCGAATCCACCGGGAACTTGTCGAGGCAGCCGTTGCTGCCAGCGAACAGAATCAGAATCTGCTTCTCGACCGGCAGCGGCTTGTACTGCCCCTGCTTGAGCAACTCGACCATGCGCGCGCCGCGGTTGAGCTGAGCCTGGGTCGACTTGTCCAGATCCGAGCCGAACTGGGCGAAGGCGGCCAGCTCGCGGTACTGCGCAAGGTCGAGACGCAGCGAGCCGGCGACCTGCTTCATCGCCTTGATCTGCGCGTTGCCTCCGACACGCGAGACCGAGATGCCGGCGTTCATTGCCGGCCGCTGGCCGGCCCAGAACATGTCGGTCTCGAGGAAGATCTGGCCGTCGGTGATCGAGATGACATTCGTGGGGATGTATGCCGACACGTCGCCGGCCTGGGTCTCGATCACGGGCAGCGCGGTCAACGAGCCGCCGCCCAGCCCGTCGGACAGCTTGGCCGCGCGCTCGAGCAGGCGCGAGTGCAGGTAGAACACGTCGCCGGGGTACGCCTCGCGGCCCGGCGGGCGCCGCAGCAGCAGCGACAGGGCCCGGTAGGCCACGGCGTGCTTGGACAGGTCGTCGTAGATGCACAGCGCGTGGCGCCCCGAGTCGCGGAAGTACTCGCCCATCGTCACGCCCGAGTACGGCGCGATGAACGACAGCGGCGCCATCTCCGAGGCTCCGGCCATCACCACCGTGGTGTACTCCATCGCCCCGGCCTTCTCCAGCTTGTCCACCACCTGGGCGACCGTGGACTGCTTCTGGCCGATGGCCACGTAGAAGCAGAACACGTCCTGGCCCTTCTGGTTGATGATCGTGTCGACCGCGATCGCGGTCTTGCCCGTGCCGCGGTCGCCGATGATCAGCTCGCGCTGGCCGCGGCCGATCGGCGTCATCGCGTCGATGCACTTGATGCCCGTCTGTAGCGGCTCCTTGACGCCCTGGCGCTTGACGATCCCCGGCGCCTTGATCTCGATCACGCGGGTCTCGCTGGTCTCGACCGGGCCCTTGCCGTCGACAGGCTGGCCCAGTGCGTTGACCACGCGGCCGATAACCGCCTCGCCCACCGGCACCGAGGCGATCTTGCCCGTGCGCTTGACCGTGTCGCCTTCCTTGATCTCGGTGGCCTCGGCCATCAGCGCTGCGCCGACGTTGTCGGTCTCGAGGTTGAGCACCACGCCGAAAACCTCGCCGGGGAATTCCAGCAACTCGCCGGCCATCGCGTTCTCCAGGCCGTAGACCCGGGCGATGCCGTCGCCCACGGACAGCACGCTGCCCGTCTCGGCCACCTCGACCTTGCTGTCGTAGTCCGCGATCTGTTGCCGGATGATCGCGCTGATCTCCTCTGCCTTGATTTGCTGCATGACGCCCTACTCCCTACCTAGGCTCTGGCGAAGCCCCTCGAGCTGTGAACTCACGCTTCCGTCGTAGACCAAATCTCCCACCCGCACCACGAGGCCGCCGAGGATCGCCTCGTCGACCTCCTGGGACAGGGTTACGATCTTTCCGGTCACGCTGCGCAGCGCCGAGCCGATGCGTTCGGACAGCCCCGGGGCCAGCGGCCGCGCCGAGACCAGCGCGGCCCGCACGCGGCCCGCCTTCTCGTCGGCCAGCCGGCCGAAGGCCCGTGCAATACCCGGTACCGCGGCGATGCGGTCCTTGTCGAGCAATGTGCGGAGGAAGTTGCGCGTCACCGGGTGCGGGCCGAGCTGTTCGATCACCGCGCCGAGCACCAGCTCGCGCTGCTCCCGCGGAAACACCGGATTGAGCAGCGCCTCGCGCAGCTCGCGGTGCTGGCCGAACAGGTCGGCAAAGCTCTGAACCTCATCGGCGACCCGCTCCACGGCGTTCTGCCCCAGGGCCACATCGAGCAACGCGGTCGCATAGCGTCGTTCCAGATCGGAGCCGATCACGCGCTACCTCCCATCTTCTCGACCTGATCCACGGTAGAGGCGACTAGCTTCTGATCGTCGTCGGCCGTGAGCTGCTGGGCGAGGATCCGCCGGGCCGCGTCCACGGCCTCCGAGACCGCCTCCTTGCGCAAGGCGATGCGCGCGGCCCGCACCTCGGCGTCGATACGGCGCTGGGCGTCGTCGGCCACCCGCGCTGCCATCTTCTCCGCCGCCTCGAGGATGCGCTTCTTCTCGTCCTCGCCCTCGGCGCGCGCATCGGCGAGAATCCGCGCCCCCTCCTCCTCGAGCGCCTTGAGCTTGGCCTCGTACTCCTGGTACTTGTCCGAAGCCTGCTGCTTGAGCTCGGCCGCCTCGCGCAGCCGCTTCTCGATCTCGTCGCGCCGCGTGGCAAAGAAGCTCTTCATCGGCTTGCGCAGAAAGAACACCAGCAGGCCGACGAAGAGGGTGAAGTTGACAAAGGCCAGGATCAGCTTGAGCCAGTCCGCCCCGCCGTGGCCCTCTCCGCCGCCGGCCAGCGCCAGCGAGGGACTCAGCATCGCGGCCGCGACGGCCAGCAGGATCGCCGTGGTCTGCCTCATGCCGAGCCTCCCGCACTCATCTGCCGGCCCGCGACCTTGCTCGCGATCTCCACGGACAGGGCCTGGACCTGAGCCGACAGCGCCTGCCGCGCTGAATCCCGCTCGGCTGCGACCTGCTGGCCCGCCTCCTCGATGATCTGCGCCGCCTTCCGCCGCGCCTCGTCGAGCAGCTGCTTCTCGCGGTCGCTGCCCTCCTTGATCACCCTGCGGCGCTCATCGGCGGCGCGCTGACGAGCCGCGCTCATCCGCCGCTCGTAGCTGTGCACCTTGATCTCGGTCTTCTTGGAGAGAGCCGAAGCCTCCTCCTCGGCACCCGAGGTGCGACTGCTACGCTCCTCGATCGTCTTGAGCACCGGCTTGAACAGCACCGCGTTCAAGATCAGTATCGCGAACATGAACATCACGAACTGCACGACGATCGTCCAGTCTAGTGTCATGTTTTCCATGGCTCGTCCGCTCCCGCCTCTCTGCGTTATCGAACCCTGCTCTCCAGCATCAGCAACGTCTAGGCGTCCTCGAGCAACTCCGCCTCGGCCTCGGCAGGCTGCGCCTGCGATCGATCCTCTCCGCCGCGGGACAGCAGCTCACCGAGATTCTCCATCTGACACTGGCCCTCGAACACCACGCCCTGATCGATGGTAAGCGCGGGCGTGAAGAGGTTGCCGCGCAGCTGCCCGGGCGCGTGGATCTGGATCCCTTCGGTGGCGCGCACGTTGCCCCAGACCTTGCCGTTGATCACCACCGTGCCCACGCCGATCTCTGCCCGAACCTCGGCGCTCTCTCCGATCACCAGCACGTCCTTGCTGAAGATCTCTCCGGTGAACCGACCGTCGATGCGAACGGTCCCCTGGAAGGTCAGCTTCCCCTCGAACTCGCTGCCCTGGCCGAGGATCGCGTTGACCTCGCCTCCACCCGTGGCTCTCGTCATCTCGCCCTCCTCTTCCTTTTCTGGGCTCCTGCGAAACATCGTCCTTCCCGTCCCCGCCCGCCGGCTATCTGCCTTGCAAACGGTTGATCAGTCGTTCCCTCTCGGCGGAGGAGCTGAAGCGGATCTCGATTCGGCCCCTGCCATTCTTCTCCACGATCCGAACTCGAGTGCCCAGCGCACGCTGGAGCTTCTCTATCACGGCCCGCAGCTGTGCGGAAGGGCGTTTTGTCGGCGCCTTGGCCCCGACTTTCCGTCGCCGATGGCCGGCCGCGATCTTCTCGGCGTCGCGCACGGATAGACCGCGCGCCAGGATCTCCCTCGCCGCGGCCGCAATACGCTTGGCGTCCTTGAGCGAGAGCAGCGCACGAGCATGCCCGGGTGAGAGCGAGCCTTCGCGAACCAGCTTCTTGACCTCGCCGGGCAGGTCGAGCAACCGCACCATATTGGCCACGGTGGCGCGCTGCTTGCCAATGCGCGAGGCGATCTGCTCCTGGGTCAAACCCCACTGGTCGTGCAGCCGACGGTAGGTCTCGGCCTCGTCGATCGCGTTGAGATCCGAGCGCTGGAGGTTCTCCACCAGGGCCAGCACCAAGGCCTGCTCGTCGGACAGGCCGGTGAACTCGATCGCCGGGACCTCGGTCTTTCCGGTCTTCTGGGCCGCGCGCCACCGCCTCTCGCCCGCGATGATCTCGAACTTGCTGCCGGCGCGGCGGACCCATAGCGGCTGAAGCACACCCTGCTCGCGGACCGATTCGACCAGCTCCCCGAGGTCCTGGTCCGCCTGCCGCCGCGGCTGGCCGATCTTCATCGGCACCAGCTGCTCGATGCCGAGATGGATCTGCTCGCGCCGACCCAGCTCCGAGAGATCCGGGATCAGATCCTTGATGCCGCGGCCGAGTGCCTTGCGTCTGGCCATCAGGCGGCCTCCTCGCTGTGGCGCAGGAACTCCCGGGCCAGGGCCAGGTAGCTCTGGCAGCCACGGGACGCCACGTCGTAGAGCATGATCGGCTTGCCGTGCGAGGGCGCCTCGGACAGGCGCACGTTGCGCGGCACCGTGGTGCGATAGACCGGGACTCGCGAGTTCTCCCGCACCTCGGCCTCGACCTCGCGGGAGAGGTTGGTCCGCTGGTCGACCATCGTCAGCAGGATCCCGTCGATCCTCAGCCGCGGGTTGAGCGCGCCGCGCACTCGGGAGATCGTGTCGAGCAGCCCGGAGAGACCCTCCATCGAGAGGTACTCGCACTGCACCGGAACCAGCACCGCGTCTGCCGCGGCAAGCGCGTTCAGGGTCAGCAGGCCGAGCGACGGGGGACAGTCGATGATCACGTACGCATAGTCCTCGACCTGCTCGACGAGTACCTGCAGCAGCCGGCTCGAGCGCGCGCGGGCATCGAGCTCGTACAGCTCTGGCTCGAGACCGGCCAGATCCTGACCGGCAGGCAGGAGGTCGAGGTACTCCAGCATCGTCTGACGCGTCGCGTCACGAAGCTTGTAATCCCCCAGCATCACTCCGTATATCTGCTTGTCGTCAGGTCCGCAGCGGAAGCCGAGCCCGCTCGATGCGTTTCCCTGAGGGTCGAGATCGATCAGCAGGGTGCGCCGCTCGGCCACGGCGATCGCGGCCGCGAGATTGATCGCGGTGGTCGTCTTGCCCACGCCACCCTTCTGGTTCGCGATCGCCACGATCCGGCTCATTCAGCTGGTTCCCCGCAGTTAGACGATCAAGCCCGGCCTTTGGAAAACCCCGATTTTCTGGCAGGGCGGAGAGAGGTCCTTAACACATCGCGACATGACTGTCAAAGGGATTGTCCGGCCCGGTACCGAGCGGTCCGTTCCACGTGGAACGCCAAACGAATCTCTTCTTATTCTGCCCTCTTGGAGTCATGCTCGATCACCTTGACCAGCTTGACCAGGTACCGCTCACGGTCGTCGCCGATGCGATAGCGCTCGCACGCGTCCTCGCGGAAGCCAGCCCACGTGGCCGAGCGGTACGCCTCCAGCGTACGCGGTCCGAGCTGCAGCAGCAGCACGCCCCCCGGCCCGAGCGCCCGGCGGGCCAGCCGCGTGAGATCCGGGATCTTGAGCGCGGCCCGGCTGACCACCACCTCGTATCGCTCTTGCGCAACGGTTCCCGGTCGCAGATCTCGGGCCACGACATCCACCCGCGCCAGACCAAGCTCGCTCACCAGCTGCTGCAGCCGCTCGGCGAGCCAGGTCGAGCGCTCGCCCAGGGTCAGGCGAAGATCCCTGCGAGCCAGGGCCAGCACCAGCCCGGGGAAACCAGCGCCGCTGCCCACGTCGAGCACCCGCGCCTGCTCCGGGATCTGCGCTGCGAGCGCGAGCGAGTCGACCAGGTGCCGCTCGGGTGCCTGCTCGCGGGGCACCGCGGTGACGTTGCGCTGCGGCTGCCACTCGTCGTACACCCGGTCGAGCAGACAGCCCAGCGAGTCCAGGGCCGCGTCGTCGAGATCCACGCCGAGATCAGCGGCGCCATCGCGAATCCGTTTCCGCTCGTCAGCCTTCACTGGCTGTTTCTCTCACGAGCCTTCAGCGCGGCCACCAGCCTGGTGATCGCGGCCGGGGTCACGCCGGGCACGCGCGCTGCCTGGCCCAGGGTCTGCGGCCGGACAGACACCAGCTTCTCCACCACCTCGCGCGACAGCCCGCTGATCCTGGGAAAGTCCAGATCCGCGGGAATTCGATGCTGCTCGAGACGGTCCAGCCGAGCCACCTCCCGCTGCTGGCGCTCGATGTACCCCGAGTACTGGGCCTCGATCTCCACGCTGCGGGCAACGCAGGCAGAGACACCGGACGCATCCGGCCACAGGGCGCGCAGCATCTCGAGGTGGCTCGCGGGTCGCCGCAGCAGGTCGAGCAAGGTGCAGGGTTGCGTGATCGCGCCGATGCCGGCCCGCTCGGCCCGCTTCGAGGTCTCGGCGTCAGGCCGCACGCGCACGCTTTCCAGAGCGCTCAAAGTTCTATCGATCGACTCCTGCCGGGTCCGGGTTCGCGCCGCAGCCGCAGCATCCACCAGTCCCAGCCGGTGACCGAGCTCGCGCAGCCGCAGGTCCGCGTTGTCCTCCCGCAGCAGCAGCCGGTGCTCGGCGCGGCTGGTCAGCATCCGGTACGGCTCCTGGGTCCCGCGGGTCGTCAGATCATCGGCCAGGATCCCGAGGTACGCCTCGCTCCGCTTCAGCACCACGGGCTCTGTCCCTCGCAGGAACTGCACCGCATTGATCCCGGCGAGCAGGCCCTGACCTGCGGCCTCCTCGTACCCGGAGCTGCCATTGACCTGTCCGGCCAGGAACAGCCCTGGCGTGCGGCGCACCATCAATGAAGCCTCGAGCTGCGTGGGGGGAACGAAGTCGTACTCCACGGCGTACCCCAGGCGCAGGATCCGCGCTCCTTCCAGCCCGGGGATGGCGCGGATCATCGCCTCCTGCACGTCGGCGGGCATGCTGGAGGAGATGCCGCTGGGATAGACCACGCTTCGATCGCGATCCTCGGGCTCGAGAAACACCTGGTGTCTCTGGCGGTCCGGAAACCTGACCACCTTGTCCTCGATCGAGGGACAGTACCGCGGCCCCAGACCCTTGATCCGGCCCGAGTACAGCGGCGAGCGATCGAGGTTTTCCCGCAGCAGGGCGTGTATCTCCGGACTGGTGTGGCTGATGTGGCAGGCGATCTGGTCCTGCGGCACCCGGTCGCGATCAAGGGAGAAGGGCTGACAGCGCGGATCGCCTGGCTGCTCCTCCAGGCCCGAGAGATCGAGGCTCGCGCCATCGAGCCGGGCCGGGGTGCCGGTCTTCAGCCGACCCAGGGTGAGGCCGAGGCTGGCCAGGCTCGCGGAGAGCCGGGTCGCAGGCGGCTCTCCGTGACGGCCCTCGGCCCAGCTCCTGGCGCCGCAATGGCACAGCCCTCCAAGAAAGGTGCCCGTGGTGACGATCACGGCGCCCGCCCTGAACCGCCGGCCATCGACCAGCTCCACGCCGAACTCGCCGTCAGCGAGGATGGCCGCGGCCTCGCCCTCCACGAGCTCGAGGCCGTCCTGGTCCTCGAGCACCGTGCGCATCCTGTGCTGGTACGCCTGGCGGTCGTTCTGCGTCCGGGTGGCCTGCACTGCGGGGCCCTTGCGCTGGTTCAGCGTGCGGTACTGGAGCGCGGTGTCGTCCGCGGCGCGGCCGATCTCCCCGCCCAGGGCGTCTATCTCGCGAACGAGCTGGCCCTTGGCCGGTCCGCCAATGGACGGATTGCAGGCCATGTGGCCGATGGCCCCCCGGTCGAGGCAGATCACCACGGTCGAGTGGCCGAGCCGGGCCGCTGCCAGGGCTGCCTCGCAACCGGCATGCCCGGCGCCGATCACCACCACGTCCGCCCGATCCCCGATCATGACTCTCAATCCATCACTATCATTGCGCTATTCCTCGATGCTCCACGTGGAACATCTCACTTTCCGAGGCAGAAGCGGCTGAAGACCCGGTCCAGCAGCTCCCCATCGTACTCGCGGCCGCAGAGCCGGTCCAGCGCCCGCACTGCGAGCCGCAGCTCCTCGGCCGCCAACTCCAGCTGCGAGTCCTGCTCGATCAGGTCCGTGGCCGCATCCAGCGCCTGGCTGGTCTGCAGCAGGCCCTCGCGATGCCTAGCCCTCGTGGCCAGAGGCCCTGGCTGCTGCCTGGCCCGCAGGCGCTGCCCCACGTCCTGCCACAGCCGGTCCACGCCCTGGCCGGTCCTGGCCGAGAGCTCGAGACAGGGAGCGCCCGATGACAGCTGCTCGATGGCCTCGCTCTCCAGGACTCGCCCCAGATCGATCTTGTTCACGACCAGCACGCGCTCCAGGTCGCCGAGCCGCTCGAACAGGGCCGGCAGACCGGGCACGAGCGCCTGGCTGCCGTCCAGCACCACCACGGCCAGGCTGGCCCCGGCGATCCGTCTATCGAGCAGGGCCTGGCCCGCGCGCTCCAGGCCCTCGGCCTGCTCGTTCCAGCCTGCTCCGTCGATCAGCACCACGGGCAGACCCTGACAGTCGGCCCGGGCTTCCAGCACATCGCGGGTGGTTCCCGCTGCCTCGTGAACCAGGGCGCGCTGGTCACCGAGCAGACGGTTGAACAGGCTCGACTTGCCCGCGTTGGGCGGCCCCACCAGCAGCACCTGCAGGCCGGCCAGCATGCGCTCTCCCCAGTCGGTCGAACGAGCCAGGCGCCCCGCCCCCTGGGACAGCTCGGCCAGACGCGCGAGCTGCTGGCCGCGGTCCAGCCGGTGTACCTCCTCCTCGTCAGGGAAATCGAGCTCTGCCTCCAGCTCCACCAGCTGCTCCAGCACGCCCTCGCGCAGCTGCTGCACCTCGAGGCCCAGCTCGCCCTTCATCTGCCGCCTGGCCACGGCCGCGGCAGCCTCGCTGTCCGCCTCGATCAGGTCGGCCACGGCCTCGGCCTCGGTCAGCCCCAGCTTGGAGCCGAGAAAGGCACGCAGCGTGAACTCTCCGGGCTCGGCCAAACGGGCGCCGCTGGCCAGCACCAGGTCGAGGATATCGGCCAGGTTGCGGGTGCCGCCATGAGCGTGGATCTCGAGCAGGTCCTCGCCGGTGTACGAGCGCGGCGCCTGGAACAGGATCACCAGCACCCGGTCCAGCGCGAGGTCGCGTTCCGGGTCCACGATCCAGCCCAGGACAGCCTCGCGGGGCTTCAAGCCCGGGATGCCCGGCGCCAGCCCCTCCCCTCGCTGGGTTCTGAAGATACGCGCGGCAATGGTACCGGCATCCGGCCCCGAGATGCGGAGCACGCCGATGGCGGCGCGTCCCTGGGCCGTGGACAGGGCGGCGATGGTGTCGCCCGCTATCCGGTCAGACCCCATCCAGCATCAATTGTGCGCGCCGCGGTCGAGCAGACCGAGCAGCTCGTCCCGGTGCGCCTCCACGTACGCGGCCACGTCGTCGTCGTACAGGTTCAGATCCTCGAGGATGCCGAGATAGAACTCGGACTCGAGTGACGCGCCGCGACGCTCGAGCGACAGCCGAACCAGTGCCGCCCCGAGGAGCGGATCCTTGTCGCGGCCCGTTGAAGAGCCCTTGGGGGTCATCGGTCTTGGGACCGGGTCTGCTCGATCAATAGAAGAACTTCTTCTTGTCGGTGAGCTTGACCTTGCCCTCGGGATTGACCTTGAACACCATCACGGTCTGCGAGTCGCCGTGATCCTTGATCGCGATCACGCCCTCGTTCGACACGCCGACCACTGCCATCTGCTGCGGCCCGCCCGGCCGCGCAGGCTTGTCGGTCTGCGCCATGGCGACCGCGATCCCCGCCACGGCGAGCAATCCGACGATGCCGAACACAATCAAGGCCTTGCGTAGTTTCATCGCAACCCTCCCTGCTATTCGAACCAAAGCCGCCTTGCTAGCGACGCTACTCCTTGGGTCCCTGCTCTCTCTTCCGGGGACGCACGACCAGCCGCCGATATGCACCATCACCCGCACCAAAGCTCTCCAGGCCGCCGATCTCGGCCAGCCCCTGGTGCAGGGCCCTGCGATCGGCCTGGGACATCAGGTCCACGGCCACGATCTGGCTCGACGCCTTGGCCAGCGCGCCCAGGCTGGCGGCCAGCCCGCCGAGCTTTGCGTCCCGTCCGCTTTCCCGCACGGCAGACTGAACGGTCGGTCCGCTGCCGCGGTCCGGCCCGCAGAGAGCGCACACGATCAGGTGCTGCAGCGCGGTGATCGTCTCCTCGTGCCGTCCGGAGATGGCCCAGGCGTCCGTACCCTTGAGCAGAATCCGACCGCTGCCATTGTCCTCCACGGTCTGCACCTCCAGCTCGAGGCCGGCCAGCTCGATGATGCGAGTGACCAGCTCGGCGCCGCGGTGCAGAAGCTCGCCGCTGTCCCCTATCTCGGTCTGTTCGGTCATTTCTTCTTGGCCCCTCGTCCTCTCCGGTCTGCGAGTCGTTTGGCCCGGTCCTCGCGACGCTTCTGCGATTGCTGCTCCATGTCCTTCAGCTTCTTCATCTCCTCGCTCTGCGCCATTGTCCTGTCCATCAACCGCGAGAACAGGCTCGGCTTGCCTCCGGGCTTGTCCTCGGGCTCGGGCATCTTGAGCATCCACAGCTGATGCACGATCTGCAAGAGCGAGTTCGCCAGGATGTACAGCACCAGACCGGCGGGCAGCATGAACATGAAGAAACCGAACATTATCGGCATGGTGTACTGCATCATCTTGGCCTGGGCGCTGTCCACTGCCGTGGGCGTCATCCGCTGGCTGATGAACATCGTCACCACCAGCAGGATCGGGAACACATAGTACGGATCCGGAGCCGACATGTCCTGGATCCACAGGCCCAGGGGCTCCTGGTACAGCTCGACCGCCGAGAACAGGGCCCGCCACAAGGCGATGTACACCGGCATCTGGATGAACATCGGCAGGCAGCCGCCGAGCGGGTTCACCCCTTCCCGCTTGTACAGCTCCATCTGCTCCCGCTGGATCGCCTCCTTGTCCTCGCCGAGCCGTTCCTTGATCTCGGCGATCTTGGGCTGGAGCTTCTTCATCTTGTTCATCGAGCGGTACATGCGCTGGGTGATCGGCAGCAGCAGCAGCTTGACCACGATGGTGAGCAGGATGATCGCGATGCCGAAGTTACCGACAAAGGACTGGAACCACTTCATCAGCCACAGCATCGGCTGCGAGAGGAACCAGAACCAGCCGAAATCGATCGAGCGGTCGAGCTGCCGGCCCGCTGCCTGGAGCAGATCCATCCGCTTGGGCCCGGCAAACACCAAGAAGCCCAGGGTCTCCGAGGCGCCCGGAGCCAGGACCACCTCGGGCAGCCGCATCTCGCCCACCAGCACCCGGTCCGGCCGCAGCTGGTACGCCACCAGGGCCTGCGGGTCTCCCTTGGACGGACCGGCCGCCACCGTGAAGTAATGACGGTCGATGGCAAACCACTGCACCTTGCCCTGCAGCGGTCCGACCCGCGTCGCCATCACCTCCTCGTCGGTCTCCTCGAGCAGCTCCTCGTTGAGCAGGGCCTTGGGGCTGGCCATCGCCACCAGGGAGCGGCCGTCCGAGTACCCCCCGCAGCCGCCGCTCATGCACCCGCCGCCGGCCTGCTGCTGGGCGCGGAACCCATTGATACGCATCACGGGTGTGCCCCGCAGCTCTCCTGCGCTCAGATTGCGCAGCGTGACCTCGAGCTCGAAGCTGTGCTTGCGCTTGTCTAGAATGTAAGTCCTTGTAACTTCTACGTATTTACCGTCTGACCAGCGGAAGCTGAAGCCCTTGTCGGCGGTCTCGACCGAGTACGGCGCTGCAATCGGCAGTGCTAGATTGCCGCCGTCAAAGGTCAGGCCCAGGGCATAGTCCTCGGGCCGCCTGACGTCGATCAGCTCGATCGGGCCGCCCTGCTCGTTCTTGTACGACTCCATGGTGTAGCTCTTGAGCATGCCGCCGTACGAGCTGAACATGGCCCGGTACTCGTCGCCCTTGGCCTGTACCACCTGCTCGGGCGGCCTGCTCTGCAGGGCTGCTGTCTTGTCAGGAGCAATCGGTGCAGCGGCGGCCGCGGCCGGCTTGGGTGCCTGCGCTGCGTCCTGGCGCGCGGCCTCGGCCGCGGCGGCCGCGGCAGCCTGCTGCTCCTGCGCGCGCTTGGCCTGCTCTGGTCCGGCCACCAGCAGCTGGTACCCGATCAGGAAGCCGAGGGTCACGATGATCACGATCAGCCAGCGCTTGTCCATTAGCGCGGCTCCGGATCTTGCAGTGGTGGAACAGGATCATAACCGCCCGGATTCATTGGATGACAACGAGATATCCGCTTCAGCGCGAGCCAGGTGCCACGGCCGGCTCCGTGCCGCTGCAGGGCTTGGACCGCGTACTCCGAGCATGAGGGATGAAACCTACAATGCGGGCCGAGCAGGGGACGGATCGCCAGGCGATAGCCCTTTACCGCGGCCAGCAGCATCTCCTGCATCAACGGCTCCTCCGCGCCGATCGCTTCAGGCAGATCTCGACCCGTTGCTCCACCTCGGCTCGTGATCGAGCGTTGAAGCCTGGACGGACCATGAACACCACGTCCTGCCCCTGGCCGAAGAGATCCGGACGGAGGCGAAACGTCTCTCGCAACAGGCGTTTGATTCGATTCCTCCGCACCGCGTGACCCACCTTGCGCGATACGGCCAGACCGAGGCGCGAAGGCCTTGCGCGCGCCCCAGGTGCCACGACCATGGTCCACCAAGCATCATGGATTCGGCGACCCGTACGACCGGTCCTGCGGAAGTCGAGCGCCTTGCGGAGACGCTGCGACCGGGGGAAGCTCTGGATCGCTTCCCCGCCGCGCCTCGACATCATCCTACTTGCTCGGCACCTGAACCGTGAGGCGATGCCGACCCTTGGCTCGACGCGATTTGAGCACGTTTCGCCCGCCCTTGGTCTTCATCCGCTCCCTGAAACCGTGCACGCGCTTCCTCTTGATCCGGCTCGGCTGATAGGTCCGCTTGCTCATCCTCGCACCTCAAGTCATGGCGCGGCCACGCGCGCTTCTCGCCTGCGCTCGTGCCGAAAGACGTCCTACATAGCCTGCGACCCACGCCTTGTCAAGAACAAGGAGCCAGCTTGAAACCGGCTGAACAGCAACTCGCCGGTCCAAGTTTCCCCTTGATCTCGCTAGGGGCCTCTGCTATCTTGAAGCAATCCTGGAGGAAACCTGGTTCTATGTATTTAATATTACACACGAATCTATGGTCAATAGTTATCCACAGGTGTTGATAGGCTTGTTGATACCCCTGGGATTGATAACCTCCTGACGGCCCGCGCGCAGGGCCTTTGTTGATGGCCCGGCCGACCATTGCCGAGGAGCAGTCATGGACCCCGCGTGGCGAGGAACGCTAGACTATCTCAAGCAACGCATCGCCACGGTTGATTTCGACACCTGGATCCTTCCCATCGACTTCAGGATCACCGACCGCAACCAGGGCTTGCTCACCGTCAACGACCGCGAGGCCCGGGACAAGATAGTCACCAGCTACCTGGCGATCATCCACGACGGGCTGCTGCTCGAGACCGGCAACAAGTTCAAGCTCGAGGTGCTCGTCGACGAGCAGGACGAGAAGGCAGCTCCTGCCATCGTACGGGAAGACGAGAGCTTTCCGCCACCGCCGCTATTCCGGGGTGTCGACCGCTACACCTTCTCCACATTTGTGGTCGGTCCCAGCAACCAGTTCGCTCATGCGGCCTGCTACAACGTGGCCAACACCCCGGGTCACAACTACAATCCCCTGTTCATCTACGGCGGCGTGGGTCTGGGCAAGACTCACCTGCTCAACGCGATCGGACATTCGATCCTCGACGAGCATCCGGACTGGCAGATCTACTACTTGAGCTCCGAGCAATTCATGAACGAGCTGATCCAGGCTCTCCAGTTCGAACGGATGTTCGAGTTCCGCCAGCGCTATCGCGAGAACTGCGATGCGATCCTGATGGACGACATCCAGTTCATCGCGGGCAAGGATCGGACCCAGGAGGAATTCTTTCATACATTCAACACGTTGTATGAAGACGGCAAGCAGATCGTGGTCACCAGCGACATGTTCCCGCAGGAGATCCCGGATCTCGAGGAGCGCTTGAGGTCCCGCTTCCAGTGGGGTCTGGTGGCAGACATCAAGGCTCCGGAGATGGAGACACGGGTCGCGATCCTGCGCAAGAAGGCCGAGACCGATGGCGTGCCGCTGCCAGATGAAGTGGCGATGTACATCGCGCTGCACGTCAAATCCAACGTCCGCGAGTTGGAGGGCTGCCTCACCCGACTCGCAGCGTACGCGCGGATGACCGACGCACCGATCAACCGCAACCTCGCTCGCGAGGTGCTCCGCGGTCTCGTCACCGACAAGAAGCCCCGGATCACCGTCGAGCAGATCCAGAAGGCCGTCTGCAGCTTCTACAACGTGCGGATATCTGAGCTGAAGTCTAACCGTCGGACCAAGCAGATCGTGCTTCCGAGGCAGGTCGCGATGTACATCTGCCGCCGTCAGACCGCTGCTTCCTTCCCGGAGATCGGAGGCAAGTTCGGCGGTCGTGACCACACCACTGTCATCTTCGGCGTTCGGCGCATCGAGCAAGCCCTCGAGACCGATAGCGATCTACGGGATGCCATCGAGACCATCGAGAGCTCGCTCGGTTCGCAGTAGGGCAGGGGACAGCGCATTGGATAACCAGTCTCACGGTACCTTTGATTCATCCAGCCCCCTCGCGCTGAACATGTTTTCCTGCCCCCTTCAGCAGGTTTTCAACTTGCAATCCACAGTAATTTATCATGAAATAACAGTAGTTTATAAAAGTATTCCACGGTTGTATTTGGCCCTTGATCTTACTACTAAAGAGATAGATATAGATAGATCGTAACTAGCAGAGGGGAAAACCATGGAACTGGGCATTGCACGCGAGGACCTGCTCAAGGCGGTGGGTCGTACGCTCGGCATCGTGGAGAAGAAGAGTACGATGCCCATCCTGTCCAATGTCCTGCTCGAGGCGGGCGAGGACGGAGTGGTCAGGGTTACGGCCACCGATCTCGAGGTGGGGATCAGCGACAGCTGCGAGGCCGAGGTGAGCAAGGCTGGCTCGGTCACGATTTCGGCGAAGAGCCTGTACGACGTGCTGCGCAATCTTCCGCCGGATCCGGTCAAGATCGTCCGCGAGGACGGAGACTGGGTCCAGCTCTCCTGCGGTGCGGTTCGCTTTCGTCTGGTTGGCCTGCCGGTCGAGGACTATCCTGCATTCCCCGCACTGGATGAAGTCAAGTTCATCAAGCTGGAAGGGCCGCAGCTGTCCGCGATGCTGGATAAGGTCCACTTCGCGATTTCGACTGACGAGACGCGTTACAGTCTCAACGGTGTGTTCATTCGTGTAGTGGACGGACATCTGCTGATGGTCGCCACGGATGGCCATCGACTGTGCAAGGTCGAGCAGTCGGTTGATATCAAGGCCAAGAGTGGTCTTGATCGAGGTCTGATTCTTCCTCGCAAGGGGATCCTCGAACTGCGCAAGCTGCTCGAGGATGCGGATGTCCAGGTCGAGATGGGCATTCGTGAGAGCAATTGCTTCTTCCGGATAGATGATCTCGTGCTTGCGATGCGCCTGATCGACGGTGAGTTTCCGGACTACGCCCAGGTTGTGCCGGCCTCCTTCTCCAAGGAGGCCTGGGTCGACCGGAGACAGCTCGTCGACTCGCTCAAGCGCGTCTCGGTGCTTTCGTACGACAAGGCCTGGGGACTGCGCCTTGAGGTCGGCAAGAAGGAGCTGGTGATCAGCTCTTCGAACCCCAACGTCGGAGAGGCTCGCGACGTCATACCGGTATCGAAGTACAGCGGTGATCCGCTGGCCATCGGCTTCAACGCGAGATATCTCATCGACGGTCTCGCCGTGCTCCCGGATGGCGAAATCTATCTCCAGTTCAACGACGAGCTACTGCCAGGTGTGGTGCGACACACGGATGACGAGAGCTATCTCTGTGTAGTGATGCCGATGCGCATCTAGCCATACCATTCGGAGACAACCTTGGCCGAGACAACCGAGAAGAACGGCGGCGATCCGATCGAGCACCTCGAAGGTGAAGAGACCTACGACGCTGACAGTATCAAGGTCCTCAAGGGTCTAAGTGCTGTCCGCAAACGCCCCGGGATGTACATCGGAGACACGGACGACGGCAGCGGCCTGCACCACATGGTCTTCGAGGTTGTCGACAACAGCATCGACGAGGCGCTGGGCGGATTCTGTGACCACATCGAGGTGACGGTACACGTCGACAACTCGATAACCGTCGGAGATAACGGCCGCGGGGTACCGGTGGACATGCATGCGTCCGAGGGTAAATCCGCGGCCGAGGTCATCATGACCGAGCTTCATGCTGGTGGCAAGTTCGATCATAGCAGCTACAAGGTCAGCGGTGGTCTGCACGGCGTTGGCGTGTCCGTGGTCAACGCCCTGTCCGAGAGCCTGCTGCTGGAGGTCTATCGCGACGGCAAGGTCTATGCACAGGAATATTCCCAGGGCAAGCCGCTGGGTTCGCTGGAAATCATGGGCAAGACCGAGCGAAGGGGAACAAAGGTCACCTTCAAGCCCGACCGGGAGGTCTTCTCGGATACCGAGTACAGCTTCGATATCCTCGCCAATCGTCTTCGCGAGCTGAGCTTTCTCAACGCTGGCCTGGCGATAAACCTGATCGACGAGCGTAGCGATCGCAAGTCGGAGTTCAAGTACGACGGAGGCATCACGTCCTTCGTCGAGTATCTGAACCGGAACAAGTCCTCGTTGCACGGCAAGCCGATAAGCCTGCACTCCGAGCAGGACGACGGGATCGTCATCGATGTATCGCTGCAGTGGAACGACTCGTACCAGGAGAACGTGTACTGCTATACCAACAACATCCACAACAGGGACGGCGGCACCCACCTGGCGGGCTTTCGAGCGGCGCTCACGCGCACCGTCAACAACTACGCCGCGAACAACAACCTGCTGCGGGACAAGAAGCTCTCGATCAGCGGCGATGATTGTCGCGAGGGTCTCACGGCGGTGCTGGCGGTAAAGGTTCCGGATCCCAAGTTCAGCTCCCAGACCAAGGACAAGCTCGTCAGCAGCGAGGTCAAGGGCATCGTAGAATCGGCGATCAACGACCGTCTGGGCAGCCACTTCGAGGAGAATCCATCGGACGCGAAGTCGGTGGTGGCCAAGGTGGTCGAGGCCTCGCGGGCCAGAGACGCTGCTAGGCGGGCTCGCGAGCTGACGCGGCGCAAGGGAGCGCTCGACTCGGCCTCGCTGCCGGGCAAGCTCGCCGATTGCCAGGAGCGGGACCCGCAGCACGCCGAGCTGTTCCTCGTCGAGGGTGACAGCGCCGGCGGCTCGGCCAAGATGGGACGCGACCGGAGAACCCAGGCGATCCTCCCGCTGCGGGGCAAGATCCTCAACGTGGAGCGCGCCCGTTTCGACAAGATGCTGCAGAACGCCGAGATCAGCACGATGATCACCGCACTCGGCACGGGTATCGGTCAGGAAGACTACCAGATAGACAAGCTGCGCTACCACAAGGTGATCATCATGACCGACGCGGATGTCGATGGATCTCACATCCGCACCCTGCTGCTGACCTTCTTCTACCGGCAGATGCCCGAACTGATCGAGCGCGGGCACCTGTTCATCGCACAGCCTCCGCTCTTCCGTGTGAAGCGAGGAAAATCCCAGCGGTACATCATCGACGAGCGAAACCTCGAGGAGGATCTCTTCGACCACGGCGTACAGCGGGTAAGGTTGAAGAAGCCCAAGGGCAAGCAGGATCTGACAGGTGAACCGCTGAAGAACCTCTGCCGCAAGCTCGCGGATTACCAGAGCCTGCTGAACCAGATCGAGCGCAGGCGCGATCCGCGGGTGATCGACGCGGTGGCGCGCGAGACCGACATCGTCCGAGCCACGCTGCGCGATGAGGAGAAGTTGAGCCACGAGCTGGAGAAGATGAGCGACTTCCTCGAGCGGCGTCACCCCGAGATCCTGCCGCTGAAGTTCTATCTCGATGACGACCACGAGCATGGTTGCCTGAGCGTGGTCTGCTCGACTCGTTACAACAGCGTCACCAGGGAGACCGTACTGAATCATCGATTCCTTTCATCCAGCGAGTTCGCCGAGCTGAGGAAGCTCGGCGACAAGATGACCGAGCTCGGAAATCCACCGTACAGGATGGAGATCGGCGAGCGGACCGAGGAGTTCGAAGACCTGGAAGACGTGCTCGAGGAGGTGCGGCGTCAGGGCCAGCACAAGGCCAGCGTGCAGCGCTACAAGGGCCTCGGCGAGATGAATCCGGATCAGCTCTGGGAGACCACGATGGATCCGGAGCAGCGCACGCTGCTGCAGGTTAAGATCGAGGATGCTGTGGAGGCGGACCAGGTGTTCAACCTGCTGATGGGCGACGCGGTTGAGCCGCGCCGCGATTTCATCGAGAAGAACGCGCTGTCGGTGCGGAACCTGGACATCTAGTCTCGACGGTGACGCCGCCAGATACGGAGTGACCCATGCGTAGCCGTATCCTGGGTACCGGTCGCTATCTCCCCGAGCGGCTGGTGACCAACGATGATCTTGCCTCGATGTTCGATACCACCGACGAGTGGATCCGCGAGCGCACCGGCATCGAGCAGCGCTACTACATCCACGAGGAGATGGGAGCCTCGGATCTGGCGCTCGAGGCCTGCAAGGCGATGTTCGCCGACGGGGCGGTGAGGCGGGAGGAGATCGACTTCATAATCTTCTCCACGCTCTCGCCGGACCACGTGTTTCCCGGGCCGGGCTGCTTCCTCAACGACAAGCTGGGCCTGCCCGGCGTGCCCGCGATGGACATCCGCAATCAGTGCACCGGTTTCCTCTACTCGCTGTCGATGGCCGATCTGCTGGTCAGGTCCGGTAAGTACAAACGAGTGCTCGTGGTCGGTGCCGAGGTTCACTCGACTGGCATCGAGTTCGCAGATCGCGGCCGCGACGTGACCGTGCTGTTCGGAGACGGCGCGGGCGTGGTGGTGGTTGGGCCGAGCGATGACGAGGAGCGTGGTTTCCTGTCCTTTGCTCTGCATGCTGACGGTTCCCATGCCAAGGATCTGTGGATCGACTGCGCAGGCAGCCGGTACACGCCCGACCGCATCACCCACCAGATGCTCGACGAGGGCCGACATTACCCGCAGATGAACGGGCGGCGGGTTTTCATCCACGCCTGCAAGAACATGCCGTGGGTGCTCGGCGAGGCGCTGCAGGAGGCCGGCCTGCCCCTGCAGGAGCTGGACTGGATCATCCCGCATCAGGCCAACAAGCGGATCAACGAGAAGGTGGCCGAGCTGATCGAGTTTCCTTTCGAGCGGATGTACTCCAACATCGAGCGCTACGGGAACACCACGGCCGCTTCGCTGCCGATCGCGCTCGACGAGCTGGTTCGTGACGGACGGATCAGCGAGGGCTCCAGGGTCGGCCTGGTCGCCTTTGGCTCGGGCTTCACCTGGGCCGCGAGCGTGCTAAGGTGGTAGTTCGAGAAAGCAAGATGACGAACAGGCCCAAAGCGCTCCTGCTCGAAGACGTGGAAGAGGTTCGCCAGGAGCTCGGTGCCGACCTGGAGCGTCTGGGCTACGAGGTGATCGAGGCCGAGGACGCGGACACGGCGCGGCGTCTGCTCAAGGACGAGGCGTGCGAGCTGGCTCTGCTCGACGTGGTGCTGCCGGTGGGTGCCAGCGGACTGTACCTCGCGGCCTGGCTGCGCATCGAGTACCCTGAGCTGCCGGTGATCTTGATGAGCGGGTACGCCACGGTGCAGACCGTGACCGAGGCGATGAAGCTCGGGGTGACCGAGTTCCTGCACAAGCCGGTTTCGCAGAGGGATCTGTCGCAGGCGATCAAGCGAATGCTCTCGGGCGAGAGACCGGAGCGGCTGGCGGCTCCCGCGGTCGCGAACCTGACGCCCGACGAGGCAGAGCGACAGCGGATCATGACCGCGCTCGACGAGACCGACGGCAACCGCACCCGCGCCGCCAGGATCCTCGGGATCAGCCGCTCCACGCTGTGGAGCCGGATGCGCGCGCTGGGCATCCGCTTCCGCCCGACCAAGACCCGCAAGCGCAGCGACTGAAGCGTTTTAGACACTGGGCTGCTACCCCCGCGTTAGGACGGGCCAACACCGGGTTTTGCTGCGTGCGGTGAAGCTCAGGCCGGTTCCAGCACGGGATAGTCGGGATGCCACATCGCGGCGGCCACGGCTTGCTCGACCTCCGCGTCGGCGATGTCCTGGCCCAGGCCCGAGTCGCGGGCCTCGCGCACCACGGCCTCGGCGATGCGGGCCGTGATCGGACGCAGCTTCTGCAGCCGGGGGTACAGCGCAAAGGCCTCCAGGTCCTCGTCCTCGACCTGCCCGGCGAGCGCCTCGGCCGCCACGGTGAACATCGCGTCCGTGACCTGGCGCGCCTCGGCGACCAGCGCGCCGAGACCCACGCCCGGGAACACGAACACGTTGTTGGCCTGGCCGATGCGGTGGGTCTTGCCTTCGTGCTCCACCGGATCGAAGGGGCTGCCGGTCGCCACCAGGGCCCGGCCGTCGGTCCAGCGGATCAGGTCAGCGGGACGGGCCTCGGCCTTGGAGGTGGGATTGCTGAAGGGCAGGATTACCGGCTGCTCGACGGCTGCGGCCATGCTGCGCACGATGTCCTCGGTGAAGATGTTGGGCTGGCCCGTTGTGCCGAGCAGCACGTGCGGCTTCAGCGCCGCAATCACGGAAGCGAGGCTGTTGGCGCCGTCGGCGTCGAGACCGGACCCGGACGCCAGCGCGCGCGGCCAGGCGAACTCGGCCTTGTGCGGCTCGCTCTGGGAAGCGGGATCGATCAGCATGCCGCGGCTGTCTAGCACGGCGATGGCGCTGGCGAGATCGTCGCCGTCTCGACCGCCGCGTCTCATCGCATCGCGCAGCTGACGTGCGATGCCGATGCCGGCCGCACCGCCACCGACGATCACCACCCGTTGCTCGGACAGCGGAATACCCGTGACCCGCGCGCCGGCCATGACCCCGGCCAGGGCCACCGAGGCCGTGCCCTGGATATCGTCATTGAAGCTCAGGATCTGATCCAGGTAGCGGTCGAGCAGCAGGAAGGCGTTGGCCTTCTTGAAGTCCTCCCATTGCAGCAGCGCTCGGGGAAAGACGGTCTTCACCGCGGTGACGAACTCGTCGACCAGCGACTCGTAAGGCTCCCCGCGGATCCGCGGATGGCGCCAGCCCAGGTACAGCTCGTCGTCGAGCAGCGCCTTGTTGTCCGTCCCCACATCGAGGCTGATCGGCAGGGTCTGGGTGGGGTGGATCCCAGCGCCCAGGGTGTACAGCGCGAGCTTGCCGATCGGGATACCCATGCCGCCCGCACCCTGGTCGCCGAGGCCGAGGATGCGCTCGTTGTCGGTGACCACGATCAGCCGCACGTCGTCGAAGGTCGCGTTGCGCAGCACCTCGGCGATGCGCCCGCGATCGCGCGGCGTGATCCAGAGCCCGCGCGGCTTGCGGAAGATGTGGCTGTAGGAGCAGCAGGCGTCGCCAACGGTAGGGGTGTACACGATCGGCAGGAACTCCTCGATGTGCTCGAGCAGCAGGCGGTAGAACAGGTGCTCGTTGCGGTCGTGCAGAGCGGCGAGGGTGATGAACTTTCCGAGCGGGGTCTCGTTGCGCTGCACGTTCTCGTAGGTCCGCTTGAGCTGCTGCTCGATGGTGCTGACGTGTCGCGGCAGCAGGCCGTCGAGACCGAAGGTATGACGCTCCTCGGGCGTGAAGGCCGTGCCCTTGTTGAAAATCGGCTCCTCGAGCAGGGCGCTGCCCCGCAGCGGTACACTGACCTTGATTCGACCCGTGTCGTCGCGTTTCGCATGGTACGCATACATCGTTCTCAACTCCGCGATGTGGCCGGGACAAGTTGCGGTTTGCACCCGGTTTTGTCAACTAGGATCGGCAGAATCGGTGCAAATCCTCGGACGGCGGCCTCCACGGGCGAGCCGCGAAAAATAACGCAGTTATTACAATAACTTGAGACCCCAATCCGCGCGCGATTTTGGGTTGACAGCGGCACCCCTGTGCGTTATACAGATAACGCTTGAAAACCCCTTAAATTTCAGGGGTTTTGCGTAGGAGCAGGCGCCTCGGAGAACAGCTGATGAACACGCCCTCGCGCAAGCTGCCGGTGTCCATCGAAGACGAGATGAAATCCTCGTACATGGACTATGCGATGAGCGTGATCATCGGGCGCGCCCTGCCCGACGTGCGCGACGGTCTCAAGCCCGTGCATCGGCGCATCCTCTTCGCGATGCACGATCTGAGCAACGACTACAACAAGCCGTACAAGAAGTCGGCCCGCGTTGTCGGCGACGTCATCGGCAAGTACCATCCTCACGGCGACTCAGCGGTGTACGACGCCATGGTGCGCATGGCGCAGGACTGGTCGATGCGTGCGATGTTGGTGGACGGCCAGGGCAACTTCGGCTCGATCGACGGCGACCCGCCGGCGGCCATGCGCTACACCGAGGTGCGCATGGCCCGCATCGCGCACGATCTGCTGATCGACATCGAAAAGAACACGGTCGATTTCGGGCCGAACTACGACGGCACGCAGCAGGAGCCGCTGGTCATGCCGACCCGCGTGCCCAACCTGCTGGTCAACGGCTCCGCCGGGATCGCGGTCGGCATGGCAACCAACGTGCCGCCGCACAACCTGACCGAGATATGCAACGCCGCGATCCAGATCATCAAGAGCCCGGACACCACGCTCGGGGAGCTGATGTCGATCGTGCCCGGGCCGGACTTCCCGACCGGCGGCTTCATCTACGGCGAGAGCGGGATCAAGGAAGCCTACACCGGTGGTCGCGGCGTGCTCAAGCTGCGCGGCCGCGCCATGATCGAGCGGGACAAGAAGGGTGACCGCCAGCGGATCGTCGTAACCGAGATCCCGTATCAGCAGAACAAGGCCCGCATGATCGAGAAGATCGCGGACCTGGTAAAGGAAAAGCGGCTCGAGGGCATCTCGGATGTCCGCGACGAGTCCGACCGCGAAGGCATGCGGATCGTGGTCGAGCTCAAGCGCGACGCCGTGCCCGAGGTCGTGCTGAATCAGCTGTACAAGCTGACCGGTCTGCAGAGCTCGTTCGGCGTGATCATGCTCGCCATCGTGGGCAACCGGCCGCGGGTCCTCGGCCTGCGAAAGATGCTCGACGAGTTCGTGCAGCACCGCCGCGACGTGGTCACCCGGCGATCGATCTTCGAGCTGCGCAAGGCAGAGGAGCGGGCGCACATCCTCGAAGGCCTCAAGATCGCGCTGGAGAACATCGACGAGGTGATAGCGCTGATCAAGGCCAGCAAGAGCGGGCCCGAGGCCAGGACGGCGCTGATCAAGCGCTTCGAATTCACCGATGTGCAGGCCCAGGCGATCCTCGACATGCGGCTGCAGAAGCTGACCGGCCTCGAGCGCGACAAGCTGATCGAGGAGTACCAGGCACTGCTCAAGGAGATCGCCCGGCTCAAGCAGATCCTTGCCGACGAGCGGATGCTCTATGCGCTGATCGTGGAAGAGCTCGAAGAGATCCGCGATCGGTATGGCGACGATCGGCGCACCGAGATTGTGGCCGACCAGGGTGAGATATCGGTCGAGGATCTGATCGCCGAGGAGGAGATGGTGGTGACCGTCTCCCACTCGGGCTACATCAAGCGCAATCCGATAAGCCTCTACCGCTCGCAGAAGCGCGGCGGCAGGGGCAAGACCGGGATGGGCACCAAGTCCGAGGACTTCGTCGAGAGCCTGTTCATCGCCTCCACGCACAGCTACATCCTCGTCTTCAGCGACAAGGGCAAGGTCTACTGGCTCAAGGTGCACGAGATCCCGCAGGCCGGTAGAGCGGCCAAGGGCAAGGCCATCGTCAACCTGGTGAAGCTAGAGGGTGAGGAGCAGGTGGCCGCCATCCTTCCCGTGCGCGAGTTCGAGGAAGGCAAGTACCTGATGATGGCCACCGCACGCGGCGTGGTGAAGAAGACCGAACTGATGTCGTACTCCAACCCGCGCTCCACCGGGATCATCGCCACGCTGATCGATGAGGACGACGCACTGGTCGAGGTGCTCCAGACCGACGGCAGCCAGGAGGTCTTCCTCGGCACCCGCAAGGGCAAGGCGATCCGCTTCAAGGAGAGCCAGGTGCGGTCGATGGGGCGGGCGACCCGCGGGGTCAAGGGCATCGCACTCGAGGGCGGCGACACGGTCGTGGGGATGGTTGTGCTCAAGCCCGGTGACCAGACCAGCGTTCTCACCGCCTGCGAGAAGGGATTCGGCAAGCGCACCTCGGTCGCCGAGTACCCGAACCAGGCTCGCGGCGGCAAGGGCGTGATCACGATCAAGACCACCGAGCGCAACGGCGAGGTGGTGGGCTTCCTTCAGGTGACCGACGACGACCACCTGATGTTCATCACGCGGGCCGGCATCATCCTGCGCACCCCCGCCGAGGACATCTCGGTGATTAGCCGCAACACTCAGGGCGTCCGCCTGATCCGCCTGTCCGACGAGGACGACTGCCTGGTCTCACTGGCCCGGCTGGTCGAGGGCGAGAACGGCGCTCATGACGAGGACGAGGAGGCAGAGGAGGCTTGAGGGTGCGTGGGAACACCCGGCGATACCCCGGGCTCCTCACGGGTCTGGTCCTTCTCCTGCTGGCAGCGGCGCTCGCCGCCTGCCTCTCGCCCGGGGAGAAGACCCTGGCCCTCGGTGATTCGCTGGCGTACAAGGGCGATTACTCGAGAGCCATAGCAGCGTACGAGGCGGCACTGGAGAAGCTGCCCGGCGAGGCGTACTATCGGCGGGTGCACGCCCGCAAGCGGGCCGGCGAGATCGCGTACCTGTTCCTGGCCGAGTACCGCCGCGCACTGCGGCACTTTCGAGCGCTGGCCGAGCTGGACGACGGCGAGAACGGCTTTGCCGCGCGCGGGGCCATCGCCGAGATCGTACGCTACAAGTTCGGCGATCTGCGGCAGGCGATCGTGGAGTACCAGCAGCTACTCCAGGCCTATCCCGAGCACCCCGAGGCCAGCCGGTACCTGCTCGAGATCGCTCGCTGCTACGCCCAGCTCGGCGACACCCGTCAGGCGCGGGTGGAGGCGCGGCTGCTGCAGCAGCGCTACCCCGAAAGCCCTCACGCCCCCGAGGTGGCCCTGCTGGTGGCCGACGGCTTGGCCCTGGAGGGCGACCTGGAGCAGGCGATCACCGAGTACGAGAAGTTCCTCGAGAACTATCGCGATCATTCACTGGTGCCGGCCGCGGCCTTCGAGCTGGCCACCTGCTACGAAGAATCGGGCAGGCCAGAGCTGGCGCATCGCCGGCTGACGCAGATCGCGTCCCAGCTGAAGGATCCGCAGGCCGTGCAGCTGAAAATCGAACGATTACGAGCACGTATGCGCCAGAGCGGACATTGAACGGGCCCGCTGATGGTTGACAGGAGCGACGCACCGTGTTAGCCACTCCGCCCGAGCGTCCCAACGGACCGGATCGAGCGCTCGCCCGGGGGATGCAGTACGCGGCCCTGGGCATCGAGGTCGCCGGAATCGTGGCCGGCTCGGCATGGCTCGGATGGTGGCTGGATGTCAAGTTCGGCACCAATCCCTGGCTGCTGCTGACCCTGGTGCTGCTCGGCGGAGCCGCTGCGATGCTGCAGCTGTTCCGGGTGGCCCAGCGGCTGGGCCGGGAGGCCGAGGAGAGCGACTCTCGGGGCGAGAACGGTAACGAGCCGAAAGCATAGCGACAGCGAAGGAGCAGGATAGGCGATGGGCGGACATTGGACGTGGTACTCGCTGGTTCCCGGGCTCGATCACTTCCCGTTCCAGATCCTCTGCACGGCAACGGCGGTGGCGATCCTGCTGGTGCTCTCGCTGCTGGTGCGGCGGCGTTACGCCACGGACAGCCTGGTGCCCGACGGCGGCGTGACCCTGCGCGGGGTGACCGAGCTGGGCATCGAGAAGCTGCTCGGCCTGTTCCAGAGTGTGATGGGCGAGAAGGAGGGACGCACCTTCTTCCCGATCCTCGGCGCGCTGTTCATCTACATCTTCGTCAGCAACGTGCTGGGCCTGATCCCGGGCTTCCTGCCGCCCACCGAGAACATCAACACCAACGCGGCCTGCGCGATAACGGTGTTCGTGTTCTACAATGCGATGGGCTTCAAGCGGAACGGGATCGGCTACCTCAAGCACTTCGCCGGGCCGATCCTCTGGCTGGCGCCGCTGATCTTCGTGCTGGAGATCATCGGGCATTGCGTGCGCCCGGTGTCTCTGTCGATCCGTCTCTTCGGCAACATGACCGGCGACCACATGGTGCTCAGCATCTTCTCGGATTTGACCTACGCGGTGGTGCCGGTGATCTTCTACGGTCTGGGTCTTTTCGTGTGCTTCATCCAGGCGCTGGTGTTCACGCTGCTGTCGATGATCTACATCAGCATGGCCACGGCGCACGATCACTAGAGGGATCTGATTAACCGGGACCGACCCGGTTCGCGCACTCCGGCTGCGGTGGCACAGGATGGGAGAGAGAGAGTAGAGGGATACCGCAAGAGCAAAGCCGGACGATCGCGGAGCGGTTCAGGAAGCCCGGAGGGAAGAGGAGAGAGAATGGATCGGAAGAAGATGGTGCTCGGGTTCTTCGCCGCCATGGTGGTGATGATGATCTCCGGCGCGGCGCTGGCCGAGCCAGAGGGGATCGCGGTCGAGGTCCAGACCTGGATCAGCTTTGCCGCACCCTTCGGCATCGCCATCGCGGCCTTTGGCGGCGCGCTGGCGCAGGGCCGCGCGGCGAGCGCGGCGCTCGAGGGCATCGCCCGCAACCCGGGCGCGGCGTCGAAGATCCAGACGCCGATGATCATCGGTCTGGCGCTGATCGAGTCGCTGGTGATCTATGCCTTCGTGATCGCGATCATGTTCACGACCAAGTTCTAGCATCGTAGCGATTCTGGTGCGCATCGGGGCGGGCCTTTCGGGATCCGCCCCTTTTTCTTATCCGCGGGCCAGAACCGGCTTCAAGAACTTCCCGGTGTGCGAGGTCTTGTTCTTGGCGATCTGCTCGGGCGTGCCGCTGGCCACGATCTCACCGCCGGCGTCGCCGCCCTCGGGGCCGAGATCGATGATCCAGTCCGCGGTCTTGATCACCTCGAGGTTGTGCTCGATCACGATCACGGTGTTGCCGCCGTCCACGAGCCGGGAGAGCACGCCGAGCAGCTTGCCCACGTCGTCGAAGTGCAGACCCGTGGTCGGCTCGTCGAGCACGTACACCGTGCGGCCCGTGGAACGCTTGGACAGCTCACGCGAGAGCTTGATCCGCTGGGCCTCGCCGCCGGACAGCGTGGTGGCGGGCTGGCCCAGCTGCAGGTAGCCCAGGCCCACGTCCTGCAGCAGGGTCAGCTTCCTGCGGATCGCGGGCACGGCATTGAAGAACTCGGCCGCCTGGTTCACGGTCATCTGCAGGGCGTCGCTGATGCTCGACCCGCGGTACATGATCTCCAGGGTCTCGCGGTTGAAGCGCTTGCCCCCGCACTGGTCGCAGCGCACGTACACGTCGGGCAGGAAGTGCATCTCGATGCGCAGCGTACCGTCGCCGCGGCAGGCCTCGCAGCGGCCGCCCTTGACGTTGAAGCTGAAGCGGCCGGGCTTGTATCCGCGCATCCGTGAATCCGGGAGCTGGGCGTACAGCTCGCGGATCGGCGTGAAGGTGCCTGTGTATGTGGCGGGGTTGGAACGCGGGGTGCGGCCGATCGGGCTCTGGTCGATGTCGATCACCTTGTCGATCAGGGCCAGGCCGGTGATCTTCCTGTGCGCGCCGACCTCGGCCATCGAGCGGTGGAGGTGCTGCGCCAGGGCCGGGTACAGCGTGTCGAGCACCAGCGAGCTCTTGCCCGAACCGGAAACGCCGGTGACCGCGATCAGCCTTCCGAGGGGGAAGCTCACGTCGATGTGCTTGAGGTTGTGCTGGCTTGCGCCGAGGAGCTTGATCGATCCGCGCCTTGGCGCTCGCCGTTTGGCCGGGATCTCGATCTGCATGCGGCCCGAGAGGTACTTTCCGGTGAGCGAGACCTCGATCTGCTCCACTGCGGCGGCAGTACCCTCGGCCACCACCTCGCCTCCGTGGCGGCCCGCGCCGGGACCTAGATCGATCACGTGATCCGCGGCGCGGATCGTCTCCTCGTCGTGCTCGACGACGAGCACGGTGTTGCCCAGGTCGCGCAGGCGCCGAAGCGTCTTGAGCAGGCGCACGTTGTCCCGAGGATGCAGGCCGATCGAGGGCTCGTCGAGCACGTAGAGCACGCCCACCAGGGCCGCGCCGATCTGCGTGGCCAGGCGGATGCGCTGGGCCTCACCGCCGGCCAGGGTGGCGGTGGGTCGGTCCAGGGTCAGGTAGTTGAGCCCGACGTTCTGCAGGAAGGCGAGGCGCTCGTTGAGTTCCTTGAGCAGGCGTCGGGCGATCTCGGCCTCGGTGCGGGACAGCTTCAGCCCATCGAGATAGTTCCGCACACCGTCCACCGATCGGGCGGCCACCTGCGAGATGTTCTGCCCGTCGATCAGCACGTGCAGGGCTTCCCGACGCAGGCGGGCCCCACCGCACATCGGGCAGGGCTTGCGCGACATGTAGCGCTCGTACTCCTCCCGTGCAGCATCGGATTCGGTCTCGCGGTAGCGCCGCTGCAGCGAGGGAATCATGCCCTCCCAGGGCCGGGTGAAGCGGTGGCCCCGGCCGTGGCTGCCCTCGAGCACGAAGCTCAAGGCCTTGCGGCCGGAGCCGTGCAGCACGACCTCGCGCGCCTCGGCCGACAGCTCGCACCAGGGCGTGTCCAGGTCGAATCCGTACACTCCGGCCACGGTCTCGAGCATCTGCTCGAAGTACTCGCTGGTTGTGCCCCAGGGCGCGAGCGCGCCCTGACGCAGGGTGAGCGAGGCGTCGGGCACCACGAGCTCGGGATCGATCTCGCTTGCCAGGCCCAGGCCCTGGCACGCGGGGCAGGCGCCGTGCGGGCTGTTGAAGCTGAAGCTGCGGGGCTGGATCTCGGGGAAGCTGACCCCGCAGTCCGGGCAGGAGAACCGCTCGCTCAGGAGCAGCGGAGCCTGCTGGCCCTCGGGCTCCACCAGCACCAGACCTTCGGCGAGCTTGAGCGCGGTCTCCAGCGAGTCGGCGAGGCGGCCGGCGATGCCGTCGCGGAGCTTGATCCGGTCGACGTATACCTCGATCGTGTGCTTCTTGTTCTTGTCGAGCTTGATCTCCTCGTCCAGCGACCTCACCTCTCCGTCGACGCGCACGCGGACGAAACCCTCGCGGCGCAGACGCGCCAGGTCGCGTTTGTAGTGACCCTTGCGGCCGCGCACCAGCGGCGCGAGCAGGGAGAGCCTGGTGCCGTCGCCAAAGGCGAGGATACGGTCGACCATCTGCTGCACGGTCTGCGAGGAGATCTCCTTGCCGCACTCCCAGCAGTGGGGCCGGCCGGCGCGGGCGAACAGCAGGCGCAGATGGTCGTAGATCTCGGTGACGGTGCCCACCGTGCTGCGGGGGTTGCGTGCGATGTTGCGTTGCTCGATCGAGATCGCTGGCGAGAGCCCCTCGATCGCGTCCACGTCGGGCTTGTCCATCTGCTCGAGGAACTGGCGGGCGTACGCGGAGAGGGACTCCACGTACCGACGCTGGCCCTCGGCGTAGATCGTGTCGAAGGCCAGCGAGCTCTTGCCCGAGCCGGACACGCCGGTGACCACCACCAGCTTGTTCCTGGGGATGGCCACGGTGATGTTCTTCAGGTTGTGCTCGCGCGCGCCGCGCACGAGCAGGGCCGAGGCGCTGCTGTCGGACGCGGGCCTGGTCCTGGCGGCTGATTTCTTCCTGGCGGCTGGTTTCTTCCTGGCCGCGGTCTTCTTCTTCGCGGTTCGCTTGGCGCGCAGAGCGGGCATGGCGGTTCCTCGTCTCCCCGAAGATCCGTGTAAGACTATCGCAGGGGTCTGTCAATGTGCTATGGAGCGGCGTGGGGGTCGGTCAAAGGGGCGGAACATGGGGGCTTTGATGCACGTCACCCCGGGCAGCGGATTGCTCGCGGCGCTGGTGCTGGTCCTGGCCGCGGGCTGCGCAGAGCCCGGAAACGGCGCTGACGCAGACAGCGACACGGACACGGACGTGGATAGCGACACGGACACGGACAGCGGTCCCGAGGGCACGATCAAGAACTTCGACGCCGACGGGATTCCCGAGAACGGCGGCGACTTCGTGTACGGGGTGAAGGTCGGCGCGACCGAGCACGACCGGGCGTACTTTGCCTCACACTACGGCGGGCGCGCAACCCTCGCGCTCGCAGTGTGGGTCGATCGGGTCGGCGCCGAGGTCGAGATGTTCTTCGAGGACGAGGTGAGCCCGGAGGACGGCGGCTTCGTGCACCAGCTCGTCAGCGGTCTGCGCTTCGGGCAGCAGTACCGCTACGCCTTTCTGGAGAAGACGGCCGGCGGCGGGTACGCGGAGCGCAGCCGCATCGGCACCTTCCGCACCGCACCGCGGGATCATCAGCTCGTGCCCGTGACACTGGCCGGCACCCACGGCACCTTCCAGGGGCAGGGCGGGTACGAGGGCTTTCCCTATCTCACGGCGAGCAGCGAGTACGAACTCGACTTCTTCATCCATCTCGGCGACATCACGTACAACGACGGCGCGCAGGAGATCGAGCAGTTCCGGACGAAGTGGGACTTCAACATGAAGACCCAGGGATTCAAGGACATCTTCGCGGCCACGACCTGGTACTCGGTGTGGGACGACCACGAGGTGACCGACAACTACAACCCCGAGATCCATCCCGCGCGCTTCTTGAGCAACGCGTTCCAGGTGTACTTCGAGTTCCTGCCGGTGCCGCGCGATCCGGATCACCCGGATCGGATCTGGCGCTCGTACCGCTGGGGGAGGACCGCGGAGCTGTTCCTGCTCGACTGTCGCTCCGAGCGCAAGCCCTCCTCGCGAGCGACCGCGGGTGCGATCTACATCTCCGAGGCGCAGCTCGACTGGCTGCTCGAGGAGCTCGCCGGGTCTGACGCGGTGTTCAAGCTGATCGCCAACTCGGTGCCGATCACCGATTTCCCGGTGGCCTTCGACTTCGGCGGCGCCAACGAGGATCGCTGGGAGGGGTACGCCTCGCAGCGCGTGGAGCTGCTCGATGCGATCGCCGCGCAGGGCACGGAGCACGTGTACTGGCTCTCCGGCGACTTCCACATCGCGTCCGTGGGCTGGCTCGAGCCGGACAAGAGCCGCGGCATGCACGAGATCCTGATGGGGCCGGGCGGCGCGATGGAGAACCCGGCCGGCGACGGGCTGCCCAAGGGCCAGTTCAGCTGGGGGCGTGGAACGCTGCTGCAGGACCACGCCGACACCGTGACCGTGGTGCGGCTCGATCCGACCAAGCAGCCGCCCGAGTTCCGGGTGACCTTCTACGAGCTCGACGGGACCGTGCTGCACGACGAGGTGCTGAAAGACTAGGCGGGGGACGCATCTACTGCCCGAATCCAGAATGCCCGCACAGGAAGCGCAACGGCAAGGCCGCCGAGTTCGTGGCAGGCATCACCGAGTGCGCCAACTGTGGCTCTGCGCTGGTCGATGCCGATCCGTTTCCCGTGGTGCCGAAGGCGAAAGAGGAATCGGCCGGCCCGTGGCCTCGCAAGCGCATACTGGTCGGTTTCGGGCTGCTCGTCGTGGCGCTCGGCCTGGAGCACGTGCCTTTGCCCGGTGTGGATCTCTCGAATCTATTTCGGTACCACAGCCAGGCTGGATTCAGCTTGTCATACTACTCTCAGATGTCACTCGGTGCGATCGGCATCATGCCGTACATCTCGGCCTCCGTGCTGGTGGAGCTGTTTCATGCGCTCCTGCATTGGAGCCGGCGGAAAGGCATGCAGCCGCGGGACAGGAGTCGTCTCTCGAGGATCGTGCTCGGCGTGACCATCGCGCTCGGCGCGCTGCAGGGCTGGAGCATCGCGATGTACCTCGAGTCGATGCGCATGTCGAGCGGCGTGTCCGTAGTCGTAAACCCGGGAGAGGGATTCCGCCTGATGGTTATGGCCACCCTGATCTCGACGACGCTGTTGCTCGTATGGCTTGCGCGGCTAGTGACTCGACAGGGCCTGGGCAATGGCGTGGCCCTGTTGCTGCTGTTCGGCGGGATCTCGCCGTTGTGGCGTGGCTGGATACCGAACGTTGCCCAGTGGTACCAGCGCAATCTGATATCCCTGGGTGGTCTCGCCCTGGCCATCGCCGTTGCGGTGGGCGCGGTCTACCTGTTGTTCCGTTTCGAGCGCTGGCACATCGAGCTGGCGGTGCCTCGTGGCGAGGGGAGGTCATCGCTCCGCTGGCGGCTGAAGGGCAATCCAGCCGGCATCGTACCGCGGACGATAGCCGGCCTGGTACTCTGGTTGCCATTCAGCGTCGCAGCGTTGTTCGGGCTCGAGCAGATCGTGTGGGAGGTCTGGAACCCGGACGGCTGGCCGTTCATGATCATCTCGATCGTGTTCGTGGCAGCGGTGGCGTGGACATACGTGCACTTGACTGCCCGTCCCGAGCGGCTGGCTGAGATGCTGAAGCGAGCGGGCCTCGGCTTCGATAGAGCGCTGGAGAGGCTGCAGAGCGCCCACCGGAAGAGATTCGGAATTGGCCTTGCGTACCTGCTTGCATTGTGCGTGGCCGCGATGGTGCAGCGACACGCTGACTTCCTTTGGGTGGTGACGCAGTTCGCGGGCGTTTTGACGGCCCTGTACGTCATGGTGATCGTACTCGATTTGTTGGACGAGGTCACATTCCGGCGCCGTGCGCCACAGGCAGTCGTCGTGCTCGTCGAGCACGACATACACGCGGCCAAGCTGATTGAGGCCGTGCTCGAGCAGGGGGGCGGCATACCCTGTCTGATCCAGGCGTACCATGCTCGCGCCCTGGAGACCTTCCTCGGACCGTATCTCGATCTCGCGATCTGGGTGCCCGAGGACAGGGCCGAGCAGGCGCGGGAGATTCTTGTGGAGATCAACGCGCCGTTGACCTAGAACGGGACAGCGAACCAACCCGGAGTCAGCCATCTACTGCCCCAACCCGGAGTGTCCGCACCGCCAGCGCACCGGCAAGGCCGCCGAGTTCGGAGCCGGCTTATCCGAATGTCCGGACTGCGGCGCGGAGCTGGTCGAGCAGGATCCGGACCGGGCAGGGCAGGGCGCGCGGAGCGGGGCGGTTTCCGGCCGGATGCCGTGGCTGCGCATCCTGGTCAGCCTGGCCCTCTGTGCCGTCGTGTGGATCCTGCAGCAGATACCCCTGCCCGGTGTGGATCTGGAGACTTTTGCCGCGATGAGCTTCGACTGGGATCTGGTCGGCGCGTCCGCGGCCCAGTTCTCCCTGGGCGCGCTGGGCATCCTGCCGTACCTCTCGGCGTACGTGATGGTCGAGCTGTTCCACGCGGCGCTGAACTGGCGCCGGCGCCGCGAGCTGCTGCCGCGGGATCGGAGCAAGCTGGCCTCCTGGGTGCTCGGCGTGACCGCGCTGCTCTCCTTGATGCAGGCCTTCGGCATCGCCGTGTGGCTGGAGTCGCTGCAGTCGCAGATCGGCGAGTACGTTGTGAGCTGGCCGGGCTGGGGCTTCCGCCTGCTGGTGATGCTGACCCTGGCCGCGGCCACACTGCTGCTGGTCTGGCTGGCGCGCCTGACCACCCGCCTCGGGTTCGGCAACGGCGTGGCGATCCTGATCCTGTACAGCCTTGCCTCGCCGATCTGGCCCGATCTGCAGGAGCTGTACGGCCGGGTGCAGGAGCGGGCGCCGATCGATCTGATCGTGCCCGTCGCGCTGATGGGGGCCGTGGGGTACCTGGTGCTGCGCTTCGAGCGCTGGCACGTGAACCTGCCGCTGCAACCCGGCGCGGGCGCGCTGACCTGGCGCCTCAAGGGCAATCCGGCCGGCATGGTGCCGCGCGACTGGGCGGCCACGATCCTGATCCTGCCGGTATCGATCGCGGCGCTGGTGCCGGGCCTGGAGCACCTGATCCGCGAGTGGCACGTGGCCCACCCGATGTACCAGGTGCTGTTCCTGGCCCTGCTCTTGCCCCTGGCCTGGTGCTATGTCCGGCTCACGGCCTGGCCCGCGCGGCTGGCTGCAATGCTCGAGCGCGCGGATCTGCCCGCGGACAACGCAGAAGCGCGGATCCGCGCCGCGCAGCGGGCCACCTTCTGGCTCGGCGTGGCGTACCTCGCCGCGCTGTCCCTGCTCACCGGCCTGGTCACCGTGTTCGGCCAGGGCTTCTTCATCGTGTACCCCGCGACCCTGCTCGTGTTCCTCGTGCTGGTGCTCGACCTCAAGGACGAGCTCGGCTTCCGGCGCCGCGTGGGCCGCGCCGAGATCGTGCTGGTCGAGCACGAGATCCACGCGGCGCGCCTGGTGCAGACCGTGCTCGAGCAGCGTCACGGCATCCCGTGTTACGTGCAGACCTATCACCTGCGCAGCCTGCAGACCTTCTTCGGGCCGTTCTACGAGCTGGCGCTGTGGGTGCCCGAGGATCGCGCGGCCGAGGCGCGCGAGATCCTGTTCGAGATGCAGGTGCCGCTGACCTAGCGTTGCTACTCGATGACGATGGCCTCGCGGATCTGCTCAACGTCGTCCTGGAAGATCAGCAGCTCGTAGCTGCCGGGCGGAACCTGCGTGAAGCTCGAGACCAGGTCGTAGTCGCACATGCAGAAGCAGCCGCCGCCGGTCAGGTCCTCGTACTCGTAGATCCGGATCTCGGAGCCGGCCAGCTCACCCTCGGAGAACAGCTCGGTGGGGCAGCAGTTGAACTCGGCGTTGACATGGGTCACGGAAAGCAGCTCGTTCTCCGCGTCGTACTCCCACTTCATCGAGTCGTCGTCCACGTACGGAGCGAGCCTCGGCCCGGGCGCGGGCGGCGGCGGCTCAGGCTTGCAGCCGTCGTGGGAGCTGGCGAGCTTCTTCCTGGCGCCGAGCTGAACCTCCTCGGACAGGGCGAGGACGCCGTACTGGTAGATCTCGAGGGTGTACGGGCCGGCTGCGACCTCCGGGAAGGTCGAGACCAGGTCGTAGTCGCACATGCAGTCGCAGGGATTGGGCGTGTACTCGTTCTCCCAGATGCGGATCACCGTACCTTCGGCCAGGGTCACGATCTCGCCCTCGGCCAGCAGCTCGTCCGGGCAGCAGTTGAACTCGGCGTTGACATGGGTCACGGTCAGAACCTCGGTATCGATGTCGTACTCCCACTCCATCGAGTCGTCGTCCACGTACGGATCGAGCCTCGGCCCGGGCGGTTGCGGCGGGGGCTCCGGCTTGCAGCCTTCATGCGTGGCGACCAGCTTCTTCTTGTCAACGGTGTCCGTGTCCGTGTCCGTGTCAGCATCGGTGTCGGCGTCGGTGTCGGTGTCGGTGTCGGTGTCGGCGTCGGTGTCGGCGTCGGTGTCGGTGTCGGCGTCGGCGTCCGTGTCGGTGTCGGCGTCGGTGTCGGCGTCGGCGTCGGTGTCGGCGTCGGTGTCGGCGTCGGTATCGGTGTCCGCGTCCGTATCCGCGTCGCTGTCTCCTTCAGCCTCGCAGCCAGTGGTCGCGCCCCCGCCGGCCAGCATGGCCAGCGCCACCAGAAGACCCATCGAGACCAGGCCGTGCTTCATGGCAGCCTCCTCCTTTGAAGCAATCAGAACAGAAAAGCCGTGCAAACTCCAGACCATGGGGCGCAGACTTAGGGCCGATCGCGCAACCGCACGGAATGGCGAAGCTAATCCTTTGGCACACCGATCCGCTTGCAGGAAGGACTGTGGTGAAAGCTGTAGTCTGTGGTGCGATCGGCGTCAGAATCCTGGTACCCGCTTAGAGCGGCTCGGCCTTGCCCGCGCCCCACAGGCCGAGGCCCCGCGAACGGGCCTCGGCCTGGACGCGGGCGTACCCGGCCCGCCTCGGATGCGGGTACTTGCCGCCATAGTCCCAGCACAGGCCCTCGCGGATCATCAGCAGGCCAAAGTCCTCGCCATTGGCAAGGCGCAGGTACCGCAGGTCCCGGCCGTACCCGCCCTTGCGGCACCTGCCGTCGCATTCCAGGACGACCCTTGCGCCTTCGAGCAGGGCCGCGGCCCTGCGGCTCGCCTCGATGCCCAGCGGCACCTGCTGGGCACAGCTTAGGCGACCGGCACGGCCGTCGCGTACGCACTTCTGATTGGCCTCGCTCTCCGGACAGTCGATGCCCAGCACCCGGATCGCTGTTGTCTGCCCTGGCCCGGCCGCGATCCTGATCGTGTCGCCGTCAACGACCCTGACCACCTGTGCTCGCTCCCCGTGGCCCGGGGCCGTGTCGGTCGCGCGCGGCCTCGGGGAGCCCGGCGTCTGACTTGCATCGGAGCCGATATTCGCGGGCGGTTGCATGCCGAGCTCGGTCATCAGCTCGGGCCAGAGGACCACCGCGCCCACCACGGCCAGTGCAACGATCAGCACGGGCAGGCTCAGCGGCTTCTTGCTTGCGCGCGTGCGGCTGCTCCGTCTGCCGCGGAGGGTGCGGCGCGTCACGAGCGGCGCCGCTCCGCGATGTCGATCGCGGTGCGCACGGCGCGGATCATGGACGCGGCGCTGGCCGAGCCCCGGCGGGTGGCGAGGTCATAGGCCACGCCGTGCGCCGGGCTGGTCCGCACCAGGGGCAGGTTGAGCGTGATATTGACCGAGCGGTGGAACTCCAGCGCCTTGAGCGGTGCCAGTCCCTGGTCGTGATAGCAGCAGACAATGGCGTCGAAGCGCTTGCGCACCTCGGGCGTGAAGATCGTGTCCGCGGGTAACGGACCCTCGACGTGGACGCCCTCCTCGTGGGCCCGGGCCACGGCCGGCTCGAGGATCGTCTGTTCCTCGTCGCCGAAACGCCCGCCGTCAGAGGCGTGCGGATTGAGCGCGGCCAGCCCCAGCAGGGGTTGCTCGATCCCGAGATCCAGGGCCAGCCCGCGCGCTGCGATGCGCAGCGTGAGCAGTACCCGCTCCAGGCTCAGCGCGCCGGCCACGTCCCGCAGCGGCAGGTGCGTGGTCACCAGGGCCACGCGCAGCTCCTCGCCGCAGAGCAGCATCAGCGGCCGGTCCGTCCGGCACAGCGCTGCGAGTAGCTCGGTGTGGCCGGCCTCGGTGCGGCCGGCCTCCCGCAGCGCCCGCTTGTCGATCGGCGCGGTGACCATGGCGTCGGCCCGGCCGTCCAGGCAGGCCTGGGCCGCGGATTCGATCCAGCCGATGGTGGCGGCCGTGTTCCTCGGGTTGAGATACCCCGGTGTGACGGCCACGGGCAGCGGGCGGTCGAGCAGCAGCACGCGGTCCGCCGGCCACTCCGCGGGCCAGTCGCGCACGGTCCAGCTCGACAGGCCCAGGCCGAGGGCGCCGAGCAGGTCCCGGAACAGCGAGGCGTCGCCCACGACGAGCGGGCGGAAGCGCCCCATCGGCAGCAGCCGGGCCAGGGCCCGCGCCACGACCTCGGGACCGATGCCGGACGGCTCGCCCAGGGTGAGGCAGACCCGGGGGGTGTCAGGCATCGCTCAGAGCTTGTACTCGATGTGCGCGGTCTTCTTCAGCTCCTCAAGCCAGAACTTGAGCTTGCGCTCCATGGCCTGCTGGTACAGTCCCTGGCGCACCTTCTCCCGCTCCGGGCCCTCGGGCGCCTTGACCTCGCGCTTCTCGATGACCTTGATCAGGTGCAACCCGAAGGCGGTGCGCACCGGCTCCGAGATCTGACCCTCCTCCAGGGCAAAGGCTGCCAGCTCGAAGGGCGGCACCATCTGGCCGCGGCGGAAGAAGCCCAGGTCGCCGCCCTTCTGCGCGGTCGGCCCCTGGGAGAATTCCCGGGCCAGCTCGGCGAAGTCCTCGTCTCGCCGCGCGCGTGCCAGCACCTCCCGGGCCCGCGCGGTGACCGCTGCCACCTCCTCGTCCGGCGCCTCGGGCTGCAGGGCGAAGAGGATGTGCAGGGCGTGGATCTCATCGTCCTCCTCGGGGCTGTTCTGAGCGAGGTAGTTCTCAACGTCCTGCTCGGAGACCTGGACCTGGCTCTTGATCTTCATGTTGATCAGCTTGAGCCGGGAGAGCTGATCGCGGATCTGCTTGCTGTACTCCTCGAAGCTGGTGCCCTGCTTCTCCAGCTCCTGCTTGAGCTGCTCCTCGTCGACCTTGTTGCGATCGAGGACGTCCTTGACCGCCATCTGTACCTCGCGGTCCTCGACCACGATGCCGAGCGCCTTGATCTGCCGCTTGAGCAGAATATCGCCGATCAGCTGCTCGAGCACCTGCTCGGTGAGATCCTGCTCCATCTCGGCCCGGCGATCCGGATCCTCCACCGCCATCAGCTTGCTCATGAACGGACTCTTGGCCAGCTCGAGCTCGGAGAGCAGGACGGGCTCGTTCTCCACCACGGCCACGATGCGGTCGATCACGTCGGACCGGGCCAGGGCCGGAAGCAGGAGCAGTCCGGTAGAGAAGAGGATCGCGGCTGTCAGGCGCCGGCTCATGGCACACCTCGGTTGCCGGTGCCGGGCATCGGGCCGAGCACCTCGGGCGTTCGCAGGATGCGGTGGCTGGTAACCAGGCCGGCGAGGAAATCCTCCCTCGCGCGCTCGAGGCGCTGGCCGGTCAGGCGGCGGCGAATCCGGTCGCGGACCTCGTCCAGCGGCTGGTCGCTCGGCTCGGTTCGTTCGAGCAACAGGAACAGATGGTACCCGTACTCGCTCTCGACGACCTGGGACACCAGGCCGGGCTTGGCCTCGAAGGCGAACTCATCGAACACCGAGGGCATCACGCCCTTGGCAAAATAGCCCAGATCGCCGCCGTGAGCCGCGTCGGGCGTGGTGGAGTAACGGCGGGCCGCCTCGGAGAAGTCCAGGCCGACCAGGATCTCCTCGCGTACCCGGCGGGCCTCCTCGCGGGTGGGGACCACGATCTGACGCATCCGCACCCGCGCGGGCATGCGTAACTCCTCCCGGTGGCTCGCGTAGTACGTCTCGACCTCGGCCTCGGTGACGCTCTTGACCTTGCCCTCGAGCACCCGCGCGAGCAGGGCGTCGAGCTTGAGCTTCTCCTCGATGTTGGCCCGCATGCTGTCCGGCGTGAGGCTGCGTGTGGCCAGCATCATGCGGAACTTCTCGCCCGGGTAGTCGGCCTTGATCTTTGCGACCTCGGCGTCCACGGCACCGGTCTCGACCTCGATCTTGAGGCGGGCCGCTTCTTCGAGCAGCAACAGGCGCTCGATCTCCTCATCGAGGAAGCGCAGCTGGAGCTGACGCAGGGCCGCGGTGCCGGTCGCGGCGTCGAGCTCCGCGCCAGGGCCGCGTGTCTTGAAGGCGTGCAGGAAGTCGTCGAGGTTCAGTACCTCGTCGTCGATCACGGCGATCGCCGGACGCTCGGCGCCGGTTTTGGATGAGCGATCCGGACAACCGACCAGCGCGGTTGCCAGCAGCAGCGCCGCGAGGAGCGGCGCGAGCGCCTGTTGTCGGCTACTGCGCCTTCTTGACCGGGGGCTGGGCAACTTTGGCCTTCGCGGCCGGGGCCTTGGGGGCGCCGGCCGGCTTGACGGCCTTTGCGCCCTGGCCGGCCGGGGCCGGTGCCGGCTGGACCTTGATCGCCGGCTTGCCGGGGGCCGTCGGGGTGCCGGGCTTCAGCGGCGTGGGCTGGCCGGGCCGCGGGGGACGCGGGCCGGCCGGCTTCGGTCCCTTGACGCCCTCGATCTCGATCGCGCCGAGCAGGGCCTCGTCGATCTGGATGTTGGCCTTGCCGCGCAGATCCTCGATGAAGTCCTTGAACATCTGCTTGCGCTTCTTGCGGTACAGCGTGCTGCGGATGGTCGGCTTGACCTGGTCGAGGGTCTTCTCGATCGCCTTGCGCTTGGCGGTCAGGCGCAGGATGTGGAAGCCGCCCTTGCCCTCGATGATGCCCGAGAGGTCGTTGACCTTGGCCAGGGCAAAGGCCGCGTCGGCCACGGGCTTCTCCTGGGTGCCGCCGTCCTCGGCCCGGGCGAAGTAGCCCAGATCGCCGCCGCGGTTCTTGGTCCGCGGGTCCTCGGAGAGCTTCTTGGCCAGTTCGCTGAAGACCTCGGGCTTGCTCTTCTTGCCCCGGAGTTGCCTCAACGCGTCGTTGGCCTTCTTCTTTGCCGCGGCCTTGGCCTTGGCGTCCTTGAAGTCCGCGACCTTGAAGAAGATGTGGCTCGCGCGGACCATCTCGGGCTTGTTGTAGTCCCGCTCGTGGTCCTTGTAGTACTGCTCGATCTCGGTCTCCTGGATGTCGTCCGGCTTGAGCTTGCTCTCGAAGATCTCCTTGGTCAGCTTCTGGATCATGACCTGCTTCATCGTGCGGACCACGTCCGGGTGCTCGTCGAGGCCGCGGCGGGACGCCTCGCGGGCCTGCAGCTCGAAGCGGATCATGTTGTCCAGGAATTCCTTCTTCTTCTGCGGGGTGTTGTACCGGGCGCGGATGTAGGGCGACTGCCGGTTCATCCGATCCTTGAAGTCCTTGACCGTGACTCCCTGGTCATCGATCACGGCGAGGACCTTGGCGTCCCCCTCGCCCGAGCCGAGCTTGGGAGCAGGTCCTTTGGTGGCCGTGTCGCCGTCGGTTTTGCCGCCCCCCTGGCAGCCGGCGAAAAGTGACAGAATGGCAAGCACGATCAACGGGTTGTGGACAGCGCGCATCGCTTTCCTCCCTCCATTTCTCATCAAGGGCCATTGTTGATAGCACAGCGCCGTACCTCCCGCAAGAGGTTTCTCGCTGCGCGCAGCGGCGAGCCGCGCTCCTCCTCGGTGAGCGGGCGCGAGAGCCGGTGCTCGGGCGTCAGCGTGTACCTCGAGCGCTTCCGCGCGGCCAGGGACACGAGCCGGTCCGCGTCCACGCGCGCGCCCGCGCCCAGGGAGATCGCCGCCTGTCCGGCCCGCACCTCCAGCCCGGCCGCGTTGAGGCGCTTGAGCGCGAGCTTGAGCTCGAGCATCTGCGAGAGATTCTGTGCGGCCTCGGGCAGGGGGCCGAAGCGGTCGATCATCTCCTCGTGCAGCTCGTCGAGCTGCTCCTCGTCCTCGGCCAGGGACAGCCGCTTGTACAGCAGCAGGCGCTGGTTTCCGTCGGCCACGTAGTCCTCGGGAATGCGCGCGCTGACCGGCAGGGCCAGCTCGGGCTCGACCGCGTCATCCACTGTCTGGCCGCGCAGGCCGGCCACGGCCTTGCGCAGCAGCTCGGTGTACAGATCGAAGCCCACGGCCGCGATGTGGCCGGATTGCTCGGCGCCGAGCAGGTTGCCCGCGCCGCGGGCCTCGAGGTCGTGGCTGGCGATCTGGAAGCCGGCGCCGAGCTCGGAGAAGCGCTGCAGCGCGGCCAGCCGCTGCTCGGCGTCGCGGGTGATCACGGTCTTGCCCGGGATCAGCAGGTAGCAGTAGGCACGCTCGCCGCCCCGGCCGATGCGGCCGCGCAGCTGGTGCAGCTGGGACAGCCCGAACATGTCCGCGCGGTTGACGATCATCGTGTTCGCGGTGGGGATGTCCAGGCCCGACTCGATGATCGCGGTGCAGGCCAGCAGATCGTGACGGCGGGACACGAAGTCGAGCATCACCCGCTCGAGGGCGCGCTCGCCCATCTGGCCGTGGGCCATGGCCACGCGCGCCTCGGGCACGAGCTTGGTCAGCATCCGCGCCACCGCGGGCAGGCTGCGCACCCGGTTGTGCACGAAGAAGATCTGACCGCCGCGGGACAGCTCGGAGAGCACGGCCTCGCGGATCGCGGCCTCGTCGAAGCGCATCACCGTGGTGCGCAGGGACAGCCGGTCGGCCGGCGGGGTGGCGATGATCGAGAGGTCCTTGAGGCCGGAGAAGCCCATGTGGAGGGTCCGCGGGATCGGTGTGGCCGTCAGGGTCAGCACGTCGACCTGGCTCCGCATCTCCTTGATCCGCTCCTTGTGTGACACGCCGAAGCGGTGCTCCTCGTCCACGATCAGCAGGCCCAGGTCGTGAAACCCCACGTCCTTGGACAGCAGGCGGTGGGTGCCGATCAGCACGTCGACCAGACCGGACCGGCAACGCTCGAGGATGCTCTTCTGTTCCTTGGGGCTGCGGAAGCGCGAGAGCACCTCGACCGCCACCGGGTAGCTCGACAGGCGGTCGCGGAAGGTCTGGCCGTGCTGTTCGGCCAGAATCGTGGTCGGGGCCAGCAGGGCCACCTGCTTGCCGGCGAGCACGGCCTTGAAGGCCGCCCGCATCGCCACCTCGGTCTTGCCGAAGCCCACGTCTCCGCAGAGCAGGCGGTCCATCGGGCGCTCGCGCCCCATGTCGGCCAGGGTCTCCTCGATTGCCTTGCGCTGGTCCGGGGTCTCCTCGAAGGGAAAGGCCGCCTCGAACTCGGCGAAGTACCCCCCGCCGTCCGGGAAGCGGAAGCCGGGGCGGGCCTCGCGCGCCGCCTGGATCTCGAGCAGGCCCTGGGCCAGCGCCTCGACTGCGGCGCGCACCCGGGCCCGGGTGCGCGACCAGGCCTGACCGCCGAGCTTGTCGAGCCGCGCCCGCTCCTCTCCGCCAACGTAGCGATGCACCTTGCGCAGCCGATCCACGGGTACGAACAGCTTGTCCTGGCCCGCGAACTCCAGGCGCAGGAAGTCGTTCTCCAGCCCGGCCACGGACAGGCGGTCCAGCCCGCGATAGATCGCCATGCCGTGGTCCACGTGGATCACCCGGTCGTCGGGTTTCAGCTCCTTGAACGAGCGGATTGCGGCGGCCTCGTCCAGGCGCTCGTGGGCGGACCGCATCCTGCGCCGCCGGGACTCGGCCGCGCCGAAGATCTCTTCCTCGGAGAGGAACCACAACGCCCCGGAGTCCAGGCGGAAGCCCCGGGCCAGCCCGCCGATCACGGCGTGCAGGCCCGGGCCGAGGTCGGCCCGGCGGTCCGGCGAGTACAGGCCCGAGCAGGCGCCGGTGATCAGCCCGTAGTTGGAGAGCAGGGCGATCAGCCGCTCGGCGCGGGTCTCGTTGCGGCAGGCGATCAGGGCCTGGCCGCCGGCCTCGGTGAAGCTCAGCAGGCTCTCGGTCAGCGGGGCCAGGGCCGCCTCCTGACCGGCCGCGCGCCGCACCTCGGCCACCAGCTCGGTATTGGGTGTGGCCTGAAGGTCCCGGATCTCGATCGGCTGCTTGTGGCCGGGCTCGGCCAGGGCCAGGTCGTGGATGCGCAGGCAGGGCCGTCGCCGCAGCCGGGTCTCGAGCTCCTCGTGGGGCAGGCGGTGCCGGACCGGGGGCAACGCCAGGCGCTTGCGCTCGGCTGCCCGGTCGTGCTCGCTTGACAGGTGATCGGCGCGCTCGAGCGCGGCGCGTTGCTGGGCCACCGGGTCGAGGATGACGAACAGGGCCTCGCCCGGCAGGTAGTCGATCGCGGCCTGGCGCACCCCGTACAGGGCCGGAAGCAGGCGCTCGAGGCCGAAGAAGCGGTGCTGGCGCCGCAGATCGTCGATCACCGCGTTGACCTCGCGGGACGGGATGGCCAGCTCATCGCCCAGCCGGCGGACCTCGGTCTCGGCCCGCCGCGCGGTGGGCTCGGTCAGCAGCGCCTCGCTGGCCGGGCAGAGGTACACCTCCTCGGCCGGCCCCAGCGAGCGCTGGCTCGACGGATCGAAGAAGCGGATCGCCTCGACCTCGTCGCCGAGCAGCTCGAGGCGGAAGGGATAGTCGTACAGCGGGCAGAACACGTCCACGATGCCGCCGCGCACCGCGAAGCAGCCCTCGTCCTCGACCAGGCCCACCGAGCCGTACCCGGAGCGGAGCAGCCCCTGGATCAGCCGGTCGCGGTCCAGCTCCTCGCCCCTGGCGAGCAGGTCGCAGCTCTGGCCGAAAGCTTCACGGGGAATCGTGACCCGCGACAGGCCGTCGGCGTCGCAGACCACGAGCAGCGGGCCCGGGCCGTGGTGCAGGCGGAACAGCGCGGCCAGGCGCTCGCGGATCGCCTGGCGATCCGGGGCCACCTCGGCGTACGGTCCGCGCTCGTCCGGGGGCAGGAACACCAGGGGATCGGCCAGGGGATTCGTGGGCGCCTCGGCCGGCCGCGGGCCGAGGAAGAAGCGCAGGTCGCGGTGCAGGCCGCGGGCCTGTCCCGGTGTCGGCGCCATCGCGACCAGGGGTTTGCTGGTGGCCCGGAACAGCTCGGCCAGCAGGAATGCGGCCCCGCTCCCGGGCAGGCCGGCCACGTCCTGGCGCGGCCGGCCGTCCTCGATCGCCTGCACCACGGGCAGGAACGCGCTCAGGGGTTTGCGGTCTGGTGTACGCACGAACGCCTCTCTGCAACCTTGCAGGGGGGGTATGACTAGCACGCGCCGCTGACGCGGGGCAAGCGGAGCGACGTGCCGACTCGTCTCTAACGGGCGGCGTGTAACTCGCGGCTTGACCGCCTGCCGCTTCCGCAGTAGATCCGTGCCGCGATGAGGATCAACATCAACGGCGAGCTACACGACGCCAACACGGCGCTCATCCCGGTGCTCGACCGCGGCTTCCTGTACGGCGACTCGATCTACGAGGTGATCCGGACCTACGAGGGCCGACCCTTTGCCCTGGAGGAGCACCTGGCCCGCTTCGAGCGCTCCGCAAAGAGCATGGACATCCCGCTGCCGGACCGTGCATGGCTGGTCGGGGAGATCGCCCGCACGCTGCAGGCCGGCGGTTGCGCCGAGTCGTACTGCCGCATCATCGTCACCCGCGGCAACGGGCCGATCTCGCTGGATCCGTCCGCGGCCACGGATCCGCTGACCGTGATCGTGGTCCAGGAGTTCACGCCCTTTCCCGAGGCGATGTTCGAGCAGGGCGTGCGCGCGGCCATTCCCAGCGTCCGGCGCAACCTGCGCTCGGCCGTGGACCCGGCGATCAAGAGCGGGAACTACCTCAACTCGATCCTGGCCCTGGGCGAGGCGCGGCGGGCCGGGTTCGACGACGCCCTGATGCTCGACGTCGAGGGGCGGGTGACCGAGGCCACCACATCGAACGTGTTCACCCTGCGCGCCGACGGCGTGCTGTGCACGCCGCGGCTGGAGACCGGCATCCTCGAGGGAGTGACCCGCGGCCTGGTGCTTCAGCTCGCCGAGCAGCAGGGCCTGCCCTGCGAGGAGTGCGACCTGTACCCCGACGACCTGGTCGGCGCCAGCGAGGTGATGCTCACCAGCACCCTGCGCGAGGCCATGGCCGTGGTGGCTGTCGGCGACAGTGTCGTGGGCCGGGGCCGGCCGGGTCCGATGGCGGCCCGTCTGCGGCGGATGCTCCACGATTATGCGCTGGAGAGCGTGCGGAGCGAGGCGCATTGAGGACCCGGCTGTGGCTCGCGGCGCTGGCAGTGCTGCTCGCCGCGCCCGGCTGCAAGGAGCCGACCCCGCCGCCGCCGCAAGCGGCGGCCACGCCCGCCGCGCCCCTGGTGGTGCTGATCTCGGTGGATGCGCTGCGCGCCGATCGTCTGAACTGCTACGGGTACGCGGAGCGCAAGGTGAGTCCCCACCTCGACGCCCTGGCCCGGGACGGGCTGCTGTTCTCGAACCACATCACCGCCTCACCCTGGACCACCCCGGCGCACATGAGCATGCTCACCTCGCTCTCGCCGTCCGCGCACGGCGTGCTGGCTTCCTTCTCCGCGCGCGGAGCTGCGCTGCGCAAGGGCGGGATGTTCGTGCGGCTGCCAGATGGCCGTACCACCCTCGCCGAGGTGCTGAGCCGTGCCGGGTACGCCACGGCCGCCTTTACCGCGGGCGGCACCATGGATCCCAAGATCGGCTTTGGCCAGGGCTTCGCGAGCTACGACACCTCGATGATCAAGCTCGGCGAGCGCAACATGGCGCGGATGCACGAATGGATCGCAGAGCACCGCGAGAAGCGCAAGTTTTTGTTCTGGCATCACTTCGAGGTGCATGCGCCATACCTCGACGCTCGTTTCCTCGAGCTGGGCCAGGGCGGGGAGCGTCGCCGGGCAGCGATTCGCGAGGAGCTGGCGCGGATGGCTCGCAGGCTGCGTCAGGAGCGGAGCCCGGACGGGGTCATGCCTCGCTTCCACGGGGAGTTCAAGGCCGCGCTCGAGGAGCACCACGCCTTTGAGCGCGATGTGTGCGAGGCGCTGTACTGCGGCGGCGTGGCCTCGGCTGATGGCTGGTTCGGCCGTTTCGTGCAGGAGCTGCGGGAGCAGGGGCTGTACGAGTCGGCGCTGATCCTGGTCACCAGCGACCACGGCGAGGAGTTCGGCGAGCGCGACCCCGATCACTTCTACGACCGGCACGGACACTCGCTGTACGAGGAGCTGGTCCGGGTGCCGCTGATCATCAAGCTGCCGCAAAGTGAACGCGCGGGCACACGCGTGTCCGCGGTCACGCGCGCGATAGACCTGATGCCCACGATCCTCGATCTGCTGGGTGTGACACCGGCCAGCCACGAGATGGAGGGCTCGTCGTTGCGCGAGCTGTGGGAGCGGTCCGGGAGCGCGGCCGGGCGCAGGGCCTTCAGCGAGGCGCTGGCCTTTGGCGAGGAGCAGAAGGGCGTGCGCAGCGCGAGCCACAAGCTGCTGTTCCGCTTCGCCATGAGCGCAGAGGCCTTTGCGCGGCGCGAGCGCGCGGGCCTGCCCGAGGACGCGGCGCCCTTTGCCCTGTTCGATCTGGAGGCGGATCCAGGAGAGCGGCGCAACCTGGCCGCGTCCGCGCCCGCGGGCCAGCCGAAGAGCCGCCGTATTGCCGGGGACTTGGAGCGTTCGCTGCGCGAGCACCACGGCCTGGCGGGCGGCCTCGTCGAGCCGGTACGGCTCGATCCGCAGACCGTGGAGCGGCTGAAGAGCCTGGGATATGTCGAATAAGGCATGGAATCCGGGCGTTTTGTATCCCAGGGGTTCCAGGTTTGACCTCATGTCGATCAGGGCATAGACTGACGCTTCGGACCTCGAACAGGGGTTCGCGCGGAGGCACGATGCGAACTTTGCGGCGGCGCTCCTCCCCCGCGACCCTCGGGCTGGCGGCCCTGGCAGCGCTGGGCCTGGCCGGGCTGTACGGCCACGGCGGCCGGGCCCATGATCTCGCCGACGCCCAGCTGTTCGATGCCGTGGTCCGCACCGTGGAGCGCGACTACGTCGATCCCGGGCGGATCAATCCGCGCAAGATGCTCAAGTCCGCCCTCGAGTCGGTGGAGCGGGCCGTGCCCGAGGTGCTCGTCGACCTGGGCCAGGAAAACAGCGCGGGCCAGCTGACCGTCACCGTGGGCACCCGGCGCTCCACCTTCTCGGCCGCCGCGGTGAGCGACCGCCGCGCCTCGCTCGATCGACTTCCCGGGGTGATGCGGGATGTGTTCGGCTATCTGCAGCGCTGGGTCCGCGACGAGGTGAACCTGAAGGACATCGAGTACGCGGCGATCAACGGCCTGCTCTCCACCCTCGATCCTCACTCCGTGTATCTCAACACCGAGCACTACAAGGAGATGAAGATCAACACCTCGGGTAACTTCGGCGGGCTGGGGATCGTGATCACCGTGCGCGACGGCTCGCTCACCATCATCTCACCGCTCGAGGACACGCCTGCCTCCCGCGCCGGGCTCAAGGCGCGGGACCGGATCGTGGCCATTGGCGACGAGTCCACGATCAACATGCCGCTGACCGAGGCGGTGCAGCGGCTGCGTGGCGAGCCCGGCACCCCGGTGACGATTTCGGTGCTGCGCAAGGGCTGGAACGAGTCGCGCGAGTTCACCCTGATCCGCGCGGTGATCCGCATCGAGAGCGTGAAGAGCATGCTGCTCGAGGGCGGCGTCGGTCTGGTCAAGATCACCAACTTCCAGGGCAACACCACCACCGAGCTGCAGAAGGCCCTGGCCCAGTTCAGGGCCCGGAACAACGGCAAGCTCACCGGGCTGGTGCTCGACCTGCGCAACAACCCCGGCGGACTGCTGCGGCAGGCGATCTCGGTCTCCGACGTGTTCCTCGACGAGGGCGTGATCGTCAGTCGCGTGGGGCCCGGCGGGCGGGAGGTCGGCCGCAGCGCGGCCAAGCGTCGTCAGACCGAGTCGCATTTCCCGATCGTGGTGCTGGTCAACGGCGGATCGGCGAGCGCCTCGGAGATCGTGTCCGGCGCGCTGAAGAACCACGACCGGGCGCTGGTGCTGGGCGGGCGGACCTTTGGCAAGGGCACGGTGCAGGTGCTCTACGATGCACGGCGTCAGCTGTTCGTCGACGACGAGAGCGCGCTCAAGATGACGGTGGAGAAGTACCTCACCCCGGGCGGGATCTCGATCCAGAAGATCGGCATCACGCCGGACGTGCAGCTGGTGGCCGAGTTCGTCGACCAGCGCGGAGTCGATCTGGAGCCGGACGAGCGGGGGCGGCGCGAGGAGAACCTGGACGAGGCGATCGGCGACGAGAAAAAAACGGAGATCGACGAGAAGCCGGCAATGGAGATCCGCTACCTCGCGCCTCCCGAGGACGAGGAAGAGGACTTCCCCACCTCGGAGCGCACCAAGGCGCTCGAGGTCGACTTCGCGATCGAGGCGGCTCGGCGTCTGGTGGTCGGGGCCCGGGGCTGGCGTCGTGGAGACCTGCTGCGTCAGGCGCCGAAGAGCTGGAAGTCGTTGATCGCGGAGCAGCGCAAGAAGCGCGAGCAGGCGCTGGCCGGGGTCGGTGTGGACTGGTCCTCGGGATCGAAGCGTGGCCGGGCCAAGCTCGAGGCCTCGATCAAGGTCGGGCGGTCGGTCGAGGAGCCGGGAAAGACCTCCTCGACCAAGGCCGCCGGAAAGAAGGAAGGCGGCTCGAAGAAGTCCGAGCCCCTTGGGTGCCGGATCGATCCCAAGGCGCCGGCCGGCCGGCTCACGGCCGGCGACGAGGCGTGTGTGGTGGTCTCGGTGAAGAACCGGGGGCCCGCGCCGGTCTACCGGATGCACGGCTTCAGCGATTGCGAGGAGTGTTCGGGAAGCCCCTTCGACCGGGTGGAGTTCGTGCTGGGCAAGATCGAGCCGGGCCAGAGCAAGGCCTGGTCCGTGCCGGTCAAGATACCCAAGGACCACCCGACCCAGATGCAGCAGTTCGGTGTCCACTTCGAGGAGTTCGGCGGTCGGGTTCCCGCGCCGATCGAGACCGAGGTCAGCGTGACCGCGCTGCCGCAACCGGCGTACGCGTACTCGTACCGCCTGCTGGACGAGGCGCCGGGCGGCAACGGCGACGGCCTGGTCCAGGTCGGGGAGACCGTGACCTTGAGGCTCTCGGTGGCCAACCAGGGCCAGGGTCCGGCCATGGAGACGCTGGCCATGATCGAGGACAAGGCCGGAAGCGATCTGTTCCTGCGCAAGGGACGGATGACGCTCACCGAGCCCCTGGCCGTGGGGCAGACCAAGGATTTCGACTTCACCTTCCAGGTCCGCGGTCGGGCCGAGTCCGACGGGCGCCCGCTGGAGCTGATGGTGCGGGACACCGTGCTCCGGGAGTACGTGATCGAACGACTTGCGTTCCAGATTCGCGAGCCGACCTCGGCCAAGGTGCGGGCGCGCAAGGGCTGGCTCTCGACCCTGACCGACGCGCCGCTGCTCGCGGGCGCAGCCGACGATTCGCGCGAGGTGGCGCGGGCGCTCAAGGGGAGTGCGCTCAAGCTCGTCGGCGAGGTCGGCCGGTTCTACAAGGTCGAGCTGGACGACTCGGGGGAGACGGCCTTCATCGCCGCGACCCAGGCGCGCCCGGCGCCCGCTCCCGGGGAAGGAGCCGAGGACCCCGCGCTGGTGCGCAGCCAGAAGCGCAGGCCCCCGGAGATCGTTATCGAGGGCGCGGACGCACCGCTGGTCGTTCGCGGCGACCGGTACCTGCTCAAGGGGCGAGCACGCGATGACAGCGAGCTGAAGGACGTGTACATCTTCGCCGGTCGGCGCAAGGTGTTCTTCTCCGCGCTCGATCCCTCCAAGGGCGGCCCGCCGGAACTGCCCTTCGAGGTCTCGGTGAACCTCGAGCAGGGTGACAACGTGATCACCGTGGTCGCCCGCGAGGGGGAGGAATTCGCGACCCGGCGATCGTTGATCGTGCGCCGGCCGGTCGACCGGAGCTCGGCCAAGGCTCGACGATAGCAGCCCGGCCCGGAAAGCACATGCGGCCCCTGATCCTGATGGTCACGCCGTACCTGCCCTTGCAGGGCGTGCACGCCGGCGGCGCGAGGATGCTGCGCCTGCTCGACGATCTCGTCCCGGACTTTCGCTTCTCGGTGCTGTCCCTGGACGGTCCGCCCCTGACCCGGCAAGAAGCGAAGGACGCCCGGCAGGCGCTGCGCGAAAGGGGCCTGGCGCTGACGGCCGTGCCCTTCAAAGGCAGCTTTCGCGAACACCTCGGCCGGGAGCAGCCATCGAGCTTCACGGCCCTGCACAGCCGACCGATGCGGGCGGCCCTGGTGCGCGCCCTGGCCGACGAGCGGCCCGCCCTGGTGCAGCTGGAGTACACCCCGAGCACGGCCTGGCTGCCGTTGCGGGTCGGCGTGCCGCTGGCCGTCACGGCGCACCAGGTCGAGACCCTGGCCGCGCTGCGGGCTGCGCGGGCCGCGCCGCGCTGGCTGGCCCGGGCGCGCCACCTGCTCGACGCCCACAAGGCGCTGGCCGCGGAGAGCGCGGGACTCTCCCGTGCCGACGCCGTGTTCGCGCTGACCCCGGGCGAGCAGCGCTGGATTCGCGCGATGGCGCCGAAACCGCGCCTGATGCTCGCGCCGATGGGCGTGGACCGGCCGCCGGCCAAGGAGCGGCCGGCCGAGATCGACCTGGTGTTCCACGGCGACTTCTCCCACCCGCCGAACCAGCAGGCGGCGAGCGTCCTGTGCCGGGAGATCCTGCCCGCGGTGCGCGCCGAGCTGCCCGGCGCCACGCTGTCCCTGGTCGGCCCGCACCCGCCGCGAGAGCTGCGGCGCCTCGGACGGCGTCTCGCCATCGAGGTCACGGGTCGGGTTGCCGGGCTGCATGCGGCCCTCGGTCGTGGCCGGGTGTACGTGGCGCCCCTGACCCGCGGCGCGGGCATGCGGGGGAAGATCCTCGATGCGCTGGCCTGCGGGCTGCCCGTGGTCACCACCCGGATCGGGGCCGAGGGCCTTCCCTTGCGAGACGGCGGGCTCTGCATCGTGGAGAGCCACGCGGACACGGCCCGCTGCGCGGCGCAGCTGCTGCTCGATCCCGAGGAGCGGGCAAGGCTCGGTCGGCAGGGCCGGCAGACCGCGAGCCGCTTCTCCTGGGCTCGCACGGCCGGGGTCTATCGCGAGGCCTATCGGACGCTGCTCACCTGAAGTCGTTCTTGCTGGGGAGCTTGATTTTGCCGTCCAGGCAGCCCGCGACCCGGCTGCGGCCGTCCTCGTCGGCGCCGGGCGGGATCTTGCGGCTCTCGTACTGCTCGAGCAGCTCCCGCGCCTTGGCGCAGCGCCCGGTGTACGCGTAGAGCAGGGCCAGGTTCTTGTACGGGTCGGCATAGGTCTCGGTCAGCTCGACCGCGCGGGTCAGGTGCAGCTCCGAGCGACTCCAGTCGCCCTCGAGGGCGGCGAGCACGCCGAGGATATTGTGCGCCTTCATGTTCTCGGGCTCGAGTTCGAGAGCATGTTCGAGCAGCATTCTGGCCGTGTACCGGTCGTTGAGCTCCTCGTAGCGGGCCAACGCCAGGTTGACGTGCGCTCGCGCCTTGCCCGGAGCCATGGCCAGCGCCGACTCCCACAGCGTCAGCCGCGAGCTGTAGTCGGCGTTGCGGATCATCGCCAGGTTGGCCAGCACCACGAGAAGTCCGGCCGCGGCAATCGCCGTGACCGCGCCCAGCGGTCGCCGCGGGAAGCGGCGCTCGAGCCAGGCCGTCAGCCAGGCCAGACCAACCGATGCCGGCAGCATCAGACCGACGAGTGGCAGGTACAATCGCCGCTCCACCATGGCGTCGCGGATCGGCAGCAGCGTCGAGGTCGGGGTCAGCGCGAGCAGGAAGAATCCCAGCCCGAAGGCGAGGAAGGGATTGCGCCGCCCGAGGAACAGGACCGCCAGCAGGGCCAGGATCAAACCCGCGCCGAGCAGCACGTTGGGCTCGAAAGGGTTGTTCAGCCAGGGTACGTGGTGATCGATCGAGAGCCCCACGGGATAGACCAGCAGGAGCAGATAGCGCGGAAAAACGGCCAGCTGGGTCTGGAAGTAGATCCAGCTCGACGGCAGGCCGCCGTGCTCCGGGTTGCCGATCTTGCCCAGCAGGGTCAGCCGCAGCACGACCAGCACCCAGAACAGGATCCAGATCGGCAGATGGATCTTGAGCAGCCGCTCGCGGAGGCTGTCGCGCGCAAGGAATAGCCAGTCCAGCAGCAGCAGCACTGCGGGCAGCGTGGCCGCGATCTCCTTGGTGGCCAGCCCGAGGAGATAGACCAGGCCCATGCCCGCGGTCCAGAGCGTGCGTGCGCGCCCGGACGCCCCGCTGGCGCGCAGGAAGCAGACCAGCCCCAGCAGGTAGAACAGGGAGGCCATCGAGGACGAGCGGCCCACGATGTAGGTCACCGCCTCGGTCTGGATCGGGTGGACCGCGTAGAGCAGGGCGCCGAACAGCGGCACCAGCTCGCGATAGCGGCCGAGAGCCTCGGCCGTGGCCGGACGCAGCAGGAGCAGGCAGGCGATCAGCTGGAACACCAGGAAGGCGTTGAGGCAGTGGATCAGACAGTTGGTCAGGTGATAGCCGGTGGTCGACATCCCGGAGAGCGTGTGGTTGACGGCGAAGCTCAGCAGCAGCAGGGCGCGGACCGGGTTGAACGAGATCACCTGGTCGGGCCGGGACAGGTCGCGGACCAGCTCGTTGTGCTCGATGTAGTGCACGTCGTCGAAGACAAAGGGGGCGGACAGGCTGTTCCAGTACACGAAGCCCACGGCGAGCACGATCAGGCCGGCGGCCACCAGTTGCTGGCGCCGTGAAGGGGGGGCGCCGGCCGGAGGGGGGGGGTCGAACATGCTTCGTTTGTACCACGGCGAACCAGGGGGAGCAATTTTGCGGTGGTTGACATGACCCGGGATTAAAGGTGACAAGAATCCCATGCGCACCCTCAAGCTGACCCTGGAGTATGATGGCACACCCTTCGTGGGCTGGCAGGTCCAGCAGAACGGCCCCTCGGTCCAGGCCGCGATCGAGGCCGCCCTGCAGGAGCTGACCGGCGAGCGGATCAAGGTGGCCGCCTCGGGGCGCACCGACTCCGGGGTGCACGCCCTGGGCCAGGTGATCAGCTTCGAGACCGGGGTGGGCCACGCCCTGCGCGCCTTTCGAGACGGGCTCAACGCCCTGCTGCCGCCCGAGATCGCCGTGCGCGAGGCGGCCGAGGCCGAGCCGGGTTTCCACGCCCTGCGCGCGGCCAAGCTCAAGCTGTATCGCTACCAGATCCACAACGACCGGGCGCGGCGTCCCGTGCTGCGGCTGCGCGCATGGCACGTCAAGCCGCCCCTCGATATCGAGCGGATGCGGGACGGGGCGCGGCGCGTGCTCGGCGAGCATGACTTCGCGGCCTTCTGCGCGGCCGAGTCCGAGGCCCGGACCACGCGGCGGCGGATCGACCGGGCCGAGGTGGTACGCGCCAAAGACGGCACGATCGAGCTCGAGTTCCAGGGCCCGGGCTTCCTGCACCAGATGGTGCGCCGGCTGGCCGGCGTGCTGGTCGAGGTGGGCCGGGGCGCGCGGCCCGCGGACTGGCTCGAGGAGCTGCTGGCCCCGGCCGAGCGCTCCGCGGCCGGGCCCACCGCGCCCCCGCACGGCCTGTTCCTGGTCCGGGTCGACTATTGAAGAGCGCTCGCCTGGGCGCCGGGCTGCGCGCCGCGGCCCAGGCCACGGTGCTCGGAGTGTTCCCGCTGGTCGCGGGCGTCCTGCTGGAGCGACCCCTGGGGGATTGGCTGTACGGCGACTGGCTGCTCGCGGCCGGCCCCTTCCTCGCCGGCCTGCTGGTGGCGCTGCTGCAGGAGGCGGCGCGGCTGCCCGCGGCCGCGCTGCTCGGCTGGCTCTGTGGTCGGCTGCTGGCCGAGCGGGCCGGGCCCGTGGTGCTGGCGTCCCTGCTCGTGGGGTACCTCTACTACCTGCTGCTGCGGCTGATGCTGGACACGGCCTCGCAGCTCTGCGAGCCCGGATACCTCGGGGGTAAGCTCCTCGGCGCGGCCGGGATCTGCGTGCTCGGCGTGTGGTTGGCGCGGCGGTCGTCGCAGGGGAACGCTCCGGTTGACAGAGCCTAGACCAGATCCCGCAGCGCGACGATCTGATTGAAGAACGCGCTCCGCTCCACCGCTCCGGTGACTCCGCTGGCCGAGACAAGCACGGGCTCGACCGTGACGCAGTCGGGTATGGCGAGGCGGTCGATCTTCCGCTCCACCTCCCGGACGACGCGCATGCCGAGCGGAGCGGACTGGTACTTGAACTCGAGCAGCGTCCAGACCGCGTCGCGACGTACGATCAGCCAGTCGATCTGGAGCCCTGCCTGAGGACCGCGTTGCTGCTGGAAGTAGGGCCCCATCGCCTCAACGTCGCCGAGCTTGAGCTCCAGGCGTTCGAGGATCGCGTCCATCGCATCCTCGCAGAGGCGCTCGAAGGCATGGCCGAAGTACTGCTGGAGGGTCGGTCCGGCGATGGCGCGGAAAAGGTTCTCGGCCTTGCGATTGCGGGCGATGATCTCGCGGTTCGGATGGAGGTAGCGGAAGTGGAAGAGCAGGAACGGATCGGCGAGCTTGTAGACCTGCGTGCGCGAGGAGCGGCGTCTTCCCAGCGTCACTGGAGTGTACTGCCGGAGGAACTGGGCCCGGACCAGGTTGTCGACCTGCCCGCGGAAGCCGCCCCCCTTGGCGACCTTAATCCGCCGGGCCAGCTCGCTCAGGCTGGCCGGCGAGCGGGCGAGCGAGCCGACGATCGCCTCGTAGATCTTCAGGCTGCGGAACTGCTCCTTGAACAGTGTCTCGTACTCCTCGGTGAAGAACCCGCCGGCGGTGAAGCAGAGACGATTGAGGTTTTTCTCCAGCGAAAGCCGGGGATCGATCTGCTCCAGGTACTTGGGCACGCCGCCCAGGCACATGTAGAGCTGGGCCTTCTCGCGCACGCTCCGTCGGGGGAGGAATTGGGCGGTCTCCCGGGGCGAGAGTGGAGCGAGGCAGAGCTCCAGGGTCTTGCGGTTGTGCAACGCCCTGGAGTGGACGACGTGCCGGGTCATGAAGCTTGCCACCGAGCCGCAGAGGAAGAGGCAGAGCCGTGGGTTCCGGCTCCAGCGATCCCAGTGCAGCTTCAGCTCGGAGACGATCCGGCTGCGGCCGGCACCGAGCCACGGGAACTCGTCGAAGACGAGCACCCACCGGCCGGAGGAGATCAGCTCGCCAAGCCCCTGGAACACCTCGTTCCAGCTGCCCGCGGCGAGGCGCACCCGGCCGGTCTGCGCCGCGAGATCGTTCAGGAACTGATCGATCTGGGCCTTGGTCTGGGCGCCCTCGAGGCCCTCGAAGAAGAGGGTGCGGGCCTCGTCCTCAACGGCCTTGGCGATCAGGGTCGACTTGCCGACCCGGCGGCGGCCGTACAGGACGATCAGCTGCGCCTTGCTGCGATCCTGCAGGCGCTCGCCGATCAGGGCGAGCTCGTGCTCTCGACCGACGAACATGAGCCCAGTCTACGGTCGTGCAAGCAGAGTGTCAAGTATTCTGTTTGCACAGCTGAAGTGCAAACAGAATGACGCAGGCTCTGTTTGCACAACCGGATCCCGGCGGGGTCGCCCCCCGGCGGTCGGAATCTCCTTGACAGCAGTGGAGATCCCTCCTAATAATGCCGTCCCTTGCGCCCCGTCAGCGGAGCGTGGGGAAGGAATGAGGCGGAAGATGAAGAGCTATCAAGCAAAGACGGGCGAGATCGAGCGGCGGTGGTACGTCGTCGATCTCGAGGACAAGGTGCTGGGCCGCGCCGCGGCGCGGATCGCCACTGCGCTGCGCGGCAAGGATCGCCCCACCTTCACGCCCCACGTCGATACCGGCGCCTTTGTCATCTGCGTCAACGCGGACAAGGTGAAGCTGACCGGCAACAAGCTCGACAAGAAGATGTACTATAGCTACACCGGGCACCCGGGTGGCATCAAGGAGGAGCGGGCGCGCGATCTGCTGGCGCGCCAGCCCGAGGAGTTGGTCCGCAAGGCCGTGCGCGGCATGCTGCCGAAAACGCGGCTCGGGCGACAGCTGATCAAGAAGCTCAAGATCTATTCCGCGCCGGAGCATCCGCACGCGGCCCAGCGCCCAGAGGCGCTGGAGATCTAGGGAGGCGATCCGATGGCGGAAGTGGAGCGCACCTATGCAACGGGCCGTCGGAAGTGCGCCGTGGCGCGCGTGTGGATCTGGCCGGGCGACGGCAAGATCACGATCAACGGCCGTGGTTTCGACGAGTACTTCCCGCGAGAGACTAGCCGGATGATCATCCAGCAGCCCTTCGAGGTCGTCGAGCGCGTCGGCAGTTACGACATGCTGGTCAATGTCTGCGGCGGCGGCCTGTCGGGGCAGGCGGGCGCGGTCAAGCACGGCCTGGCCCGGGCGCTGTCCACCGCCGAGGCCGACCTGCGACCGGTGCTCAAGCGGGCCGGCTTCCTCACCCGGGACGCCCGCGTGGTCGAGCGCAAGAAGTACGGCCAGCGCGGCGCCCGCGCGCGGTTCCAGTTCTCCAAGCGGTAGAGCGTCCGCGCGGGCCGGTGGGCCCGATCACTGCTTCAGCGTTTCCATCCGGGACTTGTACTCGTCGTTCAGCGGATCGAGCGAGAGCGCCAGCTTGTAGTTGTTGGCCGCGGCCTTGCGGTTGCCGCCCTGCGCCGCGGTCTCGGCCATCTGCGCGAAGCGCTCGGCCTGCTGCACGCGATCCGGGAACTGCAGCGCGTACGCCTCGCGGAAGCGCTGGCGCTCCTCCTTGAGGGCCAGCGCCTCCTCCTCGTCCTCGGGCTCGCGAGTCACGCCGATCGAGAGGTCATAGATCACGCGGCTGCGCGGAGCGGTGAGCCCCTCGAAGATCTCTCCGATGTCGGCGAACAGCTTGTCGGCCCGCGAGCGGTCCGCGGCCGAGAGGGCCTGCGGGGCGCGGTCCGGGTGGAACTGCATCGCCAGGCGATTGTACGCGCGGCGGATCTCCTCCCGCGGGATCCCGGGGTCCACGCCGAGGAACTCGTAGTGGTTGCGGGTGCGCAGGGCGCGGGAGGCCTCGTCCAGACGCTTGATGTAGGCCCGGAGATCCTCGATCGCCGGTTTGGCCGCGGGGCGGGAAGGCGCGGCGCTCGCGGGACGCGGCGCGCCCTGCGCCGCGGGGCGGTGCAGCGGCATCGTGGCGCCGCTCTGCGCCGCCGGGGCGGCCTGCTGGCCCGGCCTGGCCGTGGGCTGGTTCGGCGCTGCGGCCGCGGGTCGCGTGGACCGCGCCGGGGGCTGGTTGAGCGGCATGGTGGCTCCGCCCGGCGCCGGCGCTGCGGCCGCGGCCGGCCGGACCGGCGGCGGATCGGCGGGCACCTTGCCCGCGAGCAGGTCCTTGATGTACTGGACGAGCGCTGCACGCAGCGGCGCGTTCATGTTGATGAACTTGATGCCCATCCCGGGCGTGCACTTCTTCTTGATCGCGGTCGGGGTGTCCACGGAGTGCGCGATCTCGCCTTCGATCGAAAAGGGCTTGGGCGCACCGGGCGGCAGCAGCTGCACCACCACTCGTGTTCCCTTGCCCAGCGGCCTGGGAGTGGCCAGGAACATGCCCCCCTTGCTGATGTTCTTGGTGTACGAATGCTGGAACTCGTTGAGGTCGGGGAAGCTTATCTTCAGCTTGACCCGGGCGGCATGTCGCGGGTGGCTACGTTGAACGGTCATCACCTGCAATCGTATGGAGCGATGGGTGCGCTGTCAACAGCGAGCACGGCTTTCTTGACCGCGGGCATCCTCGCCTGCTAACCGTGGAGCATGGCCCGCCGCACCCTGCAGCGCCTGAAGAACGATCTGATCTACGCCGGTGCGCGGCTGCTGATGGCTCCCTTTGCCCCGCTGTCCCTGGATGGAGCGTCCGATCTGGGCGCTGCGCTGGGACGGCTGGCCTTCCTCGTCGCGACCGGGGAGCGCCGGAGAGCCCTGCGGCATATGCGCATCGCCCTGGGCGCGGAGTACCGCGAGGAGCAGCTTCACGCCCTGGTGCGCGGCTGCTTCGAGCACCTCGGCCGCTCGGCCGGCGAGCTGCTGGCGATCCGCTCCGGCCGCGTCCGACCCGAGGAGCTCGTCGTGCTCGACGACGCCGATCGCGAACGCGTCGACCGCGCCCGCGCGCTCGGCCGCGGGCTGATCGGCGTGACCGGGCATCTGGGCAACTGGGAGGTGATGGCCATGGGCGTGGCCGCGCTCGGCTTTCCGGTCAACACCGTTGCCCGGCGCAGCTACGATCCTCGCTTCGACAGGATGATCGAGAGCTTCCGCAAGGAGCACGGCGTACACTGCCTGTATCGCCGGGATCCGGATCTGGGCCAGCGGGCGGCCGACCTGCTCGCCCGCAACGAGATGCTGGGCCTGCTGATCGACCAGGACACCCGGGTGCCCAGCGTGTTCGCCGATTTCTTCGGCCGCCCCGCGGCCACGCCGCTCGGCGCGTCGTGGCTGGCCCGCCGGCACGATTGCCCGCTGCTGACCTTCTTCACCTTCCGCCGCGACGATGGGCGACACCAGGTGGTGGTCTCCGATCCGATCCCGCCTTCGCATGCGACAGACCTGCAGCAGGCGCTGGCCGAGGACACGGCCGAGTACAACCGGCGGATCGAGGCCCAGATTCGCGAGCATCCGGAGCAGTGGGTCTGGATGCACCAGCGCTGGAAGACCCGGCCGGCGGAGCCGCACCCGGGTAGACCTTGATCGTCCCAGCGGGTCTGTCTTTTGTAATTGCAACTTCCGTACCGCGGACAGCGGATCCGCTTGCGACAAGCCCTTCCCGGTGCTAGAATCCCCTCGCTCGATTGGCCGAAGACGGCCTGGAAAGGGAGCTGTGGAGCGCCTCGTGATTCTTGTCGCCTCGTTGCTGCCGGCCCTGGCGGTCGGCTGTGGCGGTGACCGCGCCGCGGCCGCTCTCGCGGGCTCGGCGGCGCTCGATCAGTCCGAGATCACCGGCCTGCATCTGATCCAGTACGAGGCCGGGGAGCGCACCGCGGACATCGAGGCCGAGCGCGGCGTGTGGCGCTCCGGCGAGGGATCGCTGGAGCTGTTCCAGGTCAACGGTCGCCTGCGCGCCGAGGATCCCAAGCAGCCGCGACACCGGGAGATCCGCGTCCGGGCCGCCGAGGGGCGCGCCGACGTCGACGGCGGCAAGGTGTTCCTGTCCGGCGGGGTGCACCTGCGCAGCGGCGATTACTCGGTGGAGGTCCCCACGCTGGAGGTGGACCGCGCGGCGCGCCAGGCGCGCTCGTCTGACCGGGCTCACCTGACCGGGCCGGGCTTCGAGGCCCGGGGACAGGGCCTGCTGGTCCGCCTCGACGAGGAGCGGCTGGTGCTGCTCTCCGAGGTGCGGGCCCGGTACCGCGGGTCGGGCGAGGCCGCGCCATGAGGGCGATTGCCGCCGGGCTGCTGTCCCTGCTCGCGGTGGCGAGCGCGGCGACGGGCAAGCCGGCCGAGGCGCCGGCGGGCGCCAAGTCCGCGCTGCAGACCGAGGCGAGCAAGGACAGGCGTCCGGTGGAGCTGGTCTGCGACCGGATGGAGGTGTTCCACCGCAAGCGCCTGGCCCACTGCACCGGCCGCGTGACGCTCAAGCGGGGTTCGATGCTCCTCAACTGCGACAAGCTGGAAGCGCGCTACGGCGAGGACGGGGAGATCGACAAGGCGGTGTGTACCGGCCACGTGCACTTCTTCCTCCCGCCCAAGGCCGGTGAGGACGAGGAGGGCAGCGAGCCCAAGGAGGCCGGCGGAGAGCGGGCCGACTACGAGGCCGAGCCCGAGGTGCTGGCGCTGACCGGCAAGCCCTGGATGCGGCAGGGCGATAGCGTTGTGCGAGGCCGCCGGATCGTGTATGACCTGTCCGAGGACCGGATGGTCGTCGAGCAGGCGCGGGGACGCCTGAAGCTTGATCGCAAGCCCGAGGCGGAGCCGCGGCGATGAGTAAGTTGAAGGCGGAGGGGCTGCGCAAGGCCTTCCGCAAGAAGGAGGTTGTTCGCGGCGTCGACCTGGAGGTGAACTCCGGTGAGGTCGTCGGACTGCTCGGACCGAACGGCGCGGGCAAGACCACCTGCTTCTACATGGTGGTCGGCTTCCTCGTGCCGGACGCGGGGCGGGTGATGCTGGACAGCGAGGAGCTGGGCGGCCTTCCCATGCACTCCCGGGCGCGTCGCGGCATCGGGTACCTGCCGCAGGAGCCGTCGGTCTTCCGGCGGCTGACCGTGGCGGACAACCTGCGGGCGATCCTGGAGACCCGCCCCCTGGGATCGAGGGAGCGGGAGGAGCGGCTCCAGGGATTGCTGGAGGAGTTCGGCTTGGCCGGGTTGAAGGATCAGCGGGCTGATTCCCTGTCCGGAGGCGAGCGCCGGCGGACCGAGATCGCCCGCGCGCTGGTGACCGAGCCGGCCTTCCTCATGCTCGACGAGCCCTTTGCCGGCCTCGATCCGCTGGCCGTGGAGGAGCTGAAGCGGCTGCTCTTGCAGCTCAAGGAGAGGGGAATCGGCCTGCTGCTGACCGATCACAATGTCTGGGAGGCCCTGCCGCTCTGCGATCGCGCCTCGATCCTCCACGAGGGTCAGGTGCTTCAGAGCGGCGATCCGGAGAGCCTGGCGGCGAGCCCGGCGGCCCGGTCGGCCTATCTCGGCGAGCGTTTCCGGCTGGAGTAATCAGATGCCGCTAGAGATGCGCCAGCAGATGAAGCTCGCCCAGCAGCTGGTGATGACACCGGCGCTGCAGCAGGCGATCAAGCTGCTGCAGCTGTCCCGGCTCGAGCTGGTGACGCGGATCCAGGCCGAGCTGGAGGAGAACCCGGTCCTGGAGGAGCCGCTCGATGCCACCGACGAGGCCGATGGAGAGCCGCGGGACGCCTCCCAGCCCGAGCCCGTGCCCGAGCCCGAGTCGCCCCCCGAGGGCGCCGAGGCGCCCGACCTGGCCAACCCGGAGATCAAGACCGATTCGGCCGATGACATCCGCGACATCGACTGGGAAGCGTACCTCAACAGCGTGAGCGAGGGGGCGCGCTCCCTGCCCAGCAACCGGGAGATGCCCGAGGAGCTACCCTCGGTCGAGTCCACGCTGAGCCGGGGCGCGACCCTGTTCGACCATCTGATGTGGCAGCTGCGGCTGTCCAATCTGACCGAGGCCGAACGGCGCATCGGCGAGGAGATCATCGGCAACCTCGACGATGATGGCTATCTCCGCAACGTGACCCTGGAAGAGCTGGCCGAGCGGCTGGAGACCACAACCGAGGCGGTGAAGAAGGTGCTGGCCAGGATCCAGGAGTTCGATCCCCTGGGCGTGGCGGCCCGAGATCTCCAGGAATGCCTGACGATCCAGGCCCGGGCCGTGGCGGCCGAGGGCTCGATCCTGACTGCCCTGATCAGCGATCACCTGGAGAAGGTTCGCAGGCGGGACTTCCCGGGCATCGCCCGGACGCTCGGTGTGAGCGTGGAGCAGGTGGCCGAGGAGGTCTCGGTGCTGTCCGGCTTCGATCCTCATCCCGGGCGGGCCTACGGCGGGGCGGATCCGCAGTACATCACCCCGGATGTGTATGTACGCAAGCTCGGCGGGGAGTACCTCGTGGAGCTCAACGAGGAGGGCCTGCCCAAGCTGCGCATCAGTCGGTTCTATCGCCAGGCGCTCAAGGAGCGACGCTACGCCGGCAAGACCAAGGAGTACGTCCAGGAGCGGCTCCGTTCTGCCACCTGGCTGGTGAAGAGCATCTATCAGCGTCAACGCACGATCTACCGGGTGACCCAGAGCATCGTGAAGAAGCAGCGCGCCTTCCTCGATCACGGCATCGGCCACCTCAAGCCGATGATCCTCCGAGATGTGGCCGAGGATGTTGGCGTGCACGAGTCCACGATCAGCCGGGTGACCACCAACAAGTACGTCCACACGCCGCAGGGCATCTTCGAGCTGAAGTACTTCTTCAACAGCGGTGTAAGGCGCACGGACGGCGAGGACGTGGCCGCCGAGAGCGTCAAGGACAAGATCAAGCAGCTGATCGCGGCCGAGGACCCCAAGCGTCCCCTCTCGGACCAGAAGATCGTGTCCGAGCTCAAGGTCGGACACGGCATCCAGATCGCGCGGCGCACCGTGGCCAAATACCGGGACGCCCTCAAGATCCCTTCGTCGTCGCAGCGAAAGCGGTTGTTCTAGCTGATACTCTTGAAGCGGAAGCGCGGAGGCGTGTTCAGTCATGAAGCTCGTTGAGTTTCTCCCGTTGGAGATGGTCCTGCCCGACCTCAAGGCGGAACGAAAACCGGCCCTGCTCGTGGAGCTGGCCCAGGCCTGTGCCGAGTTCTCGACCGAGGTGGATCCCGAGCGCCTGATCCGCGTGCTGCGCGATCGAGAGCGGCTCGGCAGCACGGGCGTCGGTGACGGCGTGGCCCTGCCCCACGGCAAGCTCCCCGGCCTGTCCCGGCTGCTGGTCGGATTCGGGCGCAGTCGGGTCGGTGTCGACTTCGAGTCCCAGGACGGTCAGCCGGCGCACCTGTTCTTCTTGCTGGTGGCGCCCGAGGATTCCTCGGGGCAGCATCTCCGGACGCTGGCCCGCATCAGCCGCATCTGCAAGACCGCGGCCTTCCGCGAGCGGCTGCTCGACGCCGTCGGTCAGGAGGCGCTGTACAGCGCGATTCTCGAGGAGGATGGCAGGGAATGAGCGAGGGCCGGCCGACCGCGACGCGGGTCTTCGACCTCCTCGAGGAGGAGGCGCTGCAGCTCGAGCGGATCGCCGGAGCCGCCGGGCTCGAACGTCGCGTGACGCACGCGCGGATCCAGAAGGCCGGCCTGGCCGCGGCCGGGTTCGTCAGCCGGGTGGAGACCGCGCGCGTTCAGGTGCTGGGCGCCACCGAGATCGAGTACCTCGAGACCCTGGAGCCTGCCGAGGTCCGCGGGATCTCGGCGGCGCTCTGCGCGACGGGCGCGGCCTGCCTGGTGGTCTGTCGCGGCCTGTCACCCGGCGGCGAGCTGGAGGCCGAGGCCGAGCGGCTGGGGATGGCCCTGCTCGGCACGCGGCTGACCACGGGCACCTTCATCGAGGAAGCCAATGTCTTCCTGATGACGCGCTTTGCCGGCTCGAAGAGCCTGCACGGCGTGCTGGTCGACGTGTTCGGAGTGGGGATCTTGATCCTGGGCCGGAGCGGCGTGGGCAAGAGCGAGACCGCGCTCGATCTGATCCTCCGGGGTCACCGCCTGGTGGCCGACGACGTGGTGGAGGTGGTGCGCGCCGGCGCGAGCGGCGTGGTCGGGATGGGCGCCGAGCTGTTGCGCCACCACATGGAGATCCGCGGCCTGGGCATCATCAACGTCAAGGATCTGTTCGGCGTGTCCGCGGTTCGCGATCGCAAGCGGGTGGAGCTGGTCGTGGATCTGGTCGCCTGGGATGCGGGGCAGGAGTACGACCGGCTCGGACTGGACGATCACACCTACTCCATCCTCGGCCTGCCCGTGCCCTATCTCGTGCTGCCGGTGGCCCCGGGCCGGAACATGGCGTCGATCCTCGAGGTGGCGGCGCGCGACCGCCTGCTCAAGATCCGCGGACGGCACTCGGCGCGGGAGTTCCAGGAGAAGATCCACAAGGCCATCTCGGACGGGCGGGTCAGCCCCGGACTGGCTGACACGGCGGAGTAGCCATGGCGCCCCGGATCATCGTCGTCACCGGCCTGTCCGGATCCGGCAAGACCACGGCCCTGCGCGCCCTCGAGGACCTGGGGTACTTCTGCATCGACAATCTGCCGGCCGTGTTCTTGCGTCAGGTCGTGAAGATGGCCGAGGACTCGGGCGGAGAGATCGAGAAGGTCGCTCTCGGGGTGGATGTGCGCAGCCACGATAGCCTCGATCAGTACCCCGAGGTCTTCGCGAGGCTCGAGCAGGACGGCGTGGAGCTGACCGTGCTGTTCCTGGACGGCTCGGACGAGGTGCTGCTCAGGCGTTTCAAGGAGACCCGCCGGCCGCATCCGCTGGCCCCGGAGGCCGGAGGCCTGGAGGCCGGGATCGAGGAGGAGCGGCAGCGTCTCGAGACGCTCAAGCAGCGGGCCGAGATCGTGCTGGACACGTCCCGGCTGACCGTGCACGAGCTGACCAGGCTGGTCAACGAGAGCGTCGCGCAGGGCGAGGCCCGCCCGCGGCTCGGCGTGACCCTGTTGAGCTTCGGCTTCAAGTACGGCCTGCCCCACGAGGCAGACCTGGTATTCGACGTCCGCTTCCTGCCCAACCCGTTCTTCGAGCCTGCGCTCAAGCCGCGCAACGGCGAGGATCCCGAGGTCGCGAGCTACGTCTTGGACAACGAGTCGGGGCAGGGCTTCCTCGAGCGTCTCCACGGCTTGCTCGACTTCCTGCTGCCGGCGTACGAGCACGAGGGCAAGCGAACGCTGATCATCGCCTACGGCTGCACGGGCGGGCACCACCGCTCCGTGGCCGTTGCCAGGGCCGTGGCCGGGTACCTGCGCGAGCGCGGCTTTCTCGTGGGGCTGCGCCACCGCGACGTGGGCAAGGGTCAGGGAGGGAGGTAGGCCGGAAGGTGGTCGGTCTCGTCGTCGTCACCCACGGTCGGCTGGCCAGCGTGCTGCTGGAGACGGCGGCCCAGGTCTGCGGCTCGGTCGAGGCTGCCGCGGCGATCGACGTGCCGGCGACCCTGGCGCCGCCCGAGATCTCGAAGCGCGTGCTCGAGGCGATCGCCGAGGTGGATCGCGGACAAGGGGTGCTGGTGCTGGTCGATCTGCTCGGCGGCACGCCGTGGAACCGGACCGCCGGCCTGGTCGGCACCCGCGACGTGGAGGTTCTGGCCGGCGTGAACCTGCCGATGCTGCTCAAGTTCGCCGTGATCAGGGAGCGCGGCACACCCACCGAGCTGGCGCGGGAGCTCGCGCTGTACGGCCGGAAGCACATGGAGATCGCCAGCGAGCGCATCGACGGGTCCGGAGAGCGGGAGCAATGAGTATCTCACTGGTCCGCGTGGACAGCAGGCTGATGCATGGGCAGATCGTCACGGCCTGGGTGCCGTCGCTGGGGATCGATCTGGTGCTCGTGACCGACGATGAGGTGCTGGCCGATGAATTCGAGCGGGAGTTGATGCGCTCGACCGCCCCCCCCGGACTCGAGGTCGACGTGTGCGGCCTCGACGCGCTGGCCGAGCGCGTGCTCCGCGAGGAGGGGCGGCGCGTGCTGGTGCTGTTCCGCGACGTGGCCGCGGCCGTGGCGTCCCGGAGCAAGGGCTTCCGCTTCGATCGGCTCAACCTGGGCAACTGCCACGCCGGTGTCGGCCGCTACCGCGTGACCGACTCGGTGTACCTCGAGTCCGTGGACGAGGAGCTGCTTCGCGTGCTCGTGCGCGAGGGCGTCGACGTCTTCTGTCAGGCCCTGCCTGCCGAGACGCCGCGGCTGCTCTTCTGCGAGGAGCGGTCAGTCGGCGGAGCAGGAGCAACGTGAGCATGGATCCGCAGCAGCTGATCGTGTTCTCCCTGGTCTGCGGCGCGGCCGCGGCCCTGCTCCAGCTCGACCGCAAGGAGCTGGGACAGGTCCTGTTCTCCCCGCCGGTGGTGGCGGCGCCGGTGCTCGGTCTGATTCTGGGCCACGTCACGGTCGGCTGCTGGGTCGGCTCGACCTTTGGCCTGCTGTGGGTTTCGGATCTGGGGCGGGGCAAGCGCTTCCCGGCCAACGACACCCTGGCCGCGGTGGTCTGCGTGGGCGGGGCGGCCGCGGCCGGCGGCACGGCAGGGGTCACGGGTCTGGCCCTGCTGCTCGCCGCTCCCCTGGCCGCCCTGGGGCGCTTCATCGATGCGGCCCGGGAGCGGCGGAACGTGGATCTGGCCCGGCTCGCCTCGAGGGCGGCGGCCGCGGGCGATACTCGACCCGTGGGACGGGCGGTTCTGCTGGGCCTGGCGCGGGCGGCCTGGCCCGCGGCCCTGATCGGAGCCACCGGCGTCGCCGCGGTGGCCGGCCTGACCGGGGCGATCCTGCCGCTACTGCCCGAGCGCCTGCTCCACGGCCTGGCCCTGCTGCCGCTGATCCTGCCCGCGCTGGCCGCGGGCGCGGCCCTGGCCGTGCTGCCCGGCCGTCAGCCGGTCGGCGCGTACTGCATCGTGGCCCTGGCGCTGGGCAGCGGTCTGACCTTGCTCGGAGGCGGCGGATGAAAGAGCGCGCGGCCGTCAAAGGGGGCCCGGCAGCCCGCCTGGCTGCGCGGCAGTTCCTGCTGCTCTCCGCGTACAACGCGGAGGGCATGCAGAACCTGGGCTTTGCCTATGCCCTGCTGCCGGTGCTGGAGCAGGTGCACCGCGATCCCCAGGCGCTGGGCCGCGCGCTGGAGCGGCATCTCGAGCCGATCAACACGCATCCGTACATGAGCGCGCCCTTGCTCGGCGCCGTGGCCTCGCTCGAGGCCGACGGCCGGCCGGAGCAGGCCGTACGGCTGAAGGAGCTGGCCTCGGGTCCGCTGGCCGCCATGGGCGATCAGTTCTTCTGGGTCGGTCTCAAGCCGGCGGTGGCGCTGCTGGTCGTAGCCGTGCTGCTTGCGGCCGAGCAGAGCTGGGCCTTTGTCCTGTTCCTCGGCCTGTACGGCCTGCCCCAGCTGGTGCTGCGGCTCGTGATGGCCCGCCGGGCGCTCGGTCGAGGCCGCCCGGTGATTGCAGCCTTGACCGGGCTCGATCTGCCGCGCTGGGCCTCCCGGGTGGCCCTGGTCGGCGGAGCGGCCGCCGCTGTCGTGGCCGTGGGCGCGGGGCATCACCTGGGCGGCGTGGCCGCGGTGACCGCCCTGCCCGCAGTGGCACTGTGCGCGTACCTTCTCGTGCGTCGCGGGGTGGCGCCGCTGCTCCTGCTCTATCTGGCGGCCGGCCTGTGCCTGGCACTGGCCGGTCTGTTGCCGAGGGGGGGCTGAGGTGGTGTCCGGCCGGGCGATCAGCGTGATGGTGCGAGTGGTCAACGACAAGGGACTACATCTCAAGCCGGCCCAGGCCGTGGTCAACGTGGCCAGCCGCTTCGAGTCATCGGTGCTGCTGGGGCGGGACGATCAGATGGTGGACGCCAAGAGCACGCTGGGTCTGCTCGCGCTGGGCGCGGCGACCGGGACCGAGCTGCTACTTCGGGTCGAGGGGGAGGACGCCGAGGCGGCGGCCGAGGCGCTGGTGCGCCTGTTCGCGTCGGGCTTCGAGGAGACGGCCCCCCCGGCAGGAAAGGACCTGGCATGAGGAGGCCAACTCCGTTCAACATCGAGCTCTCTGGGATCGGCGCTTCCCGCGGCGTGATCCGAGCCGAGGCGCTGGTGATCGACCGGCGGCGGCCCGAGGTGCCGCGCTACTGCGTCATGGCAGAGGCGGTCGAGGACGAGGTTGCGCGCTTCGAACGGGCCCTGGAAGCGTCGATCGAGCAGCTGAAGACGATCACGGACAGCCTGGCCGGCACGGCCGCGTCCCAGCATCTGTACGTGCTCGAGGCTCACCAGATGGTGCTCACCGATCCAATGGTGACGACCGGCACCAAGGAGGAGATCCGGGCCGAGCAGATCAACGCCGAGTGGGCCCTGGCCACTGTGCTCGATCGGCTGCTCTCGCTGTTCGAGCAGGTGGAGGACGACTACCTGCGGGAGCGGGCCGCGGACGTCGACTTCATCGGCCAGCGGGTGCTGCGCAACCTGGCCGGGCAGACCGCGGATCCGGTGTCCAGGCTGCGGGCGGGCACGATCCTCGTCGCCCACGACCTGTCCCCGGCCGACGCGGCGCAGCTCGCCCGCGCCGGCGTGCTGGGCATTGCCACCGACCTCGGCGGCCGGACCAGCCACAGCGCGATCATGGCTCGTTCCCTGGGGCTGCCCGCGGTGGTGGGGCTGAAGCGGATTACCGAGTTGGTGCGTGACGGCGACGTCGTGATCGTGGACGGCACGCGCGGCGTGGTGGAGGTGCGTCCGGACGAGGGGCGGATCGCCGACGCCGATGCCCGCGCAGCGATGGAGCAACAGCGGCGCCTGGCCCTGGCCGAGCTGTGCGACCTGCCGGCCGAGACCCGGGACGGCGCCCGGGTGCGGCTGCTGGCCAACCTCGACCTGCCGATCGAGGTCGAGCAGCTGCAGAAGAACGGGGCCGAGGGCGTGGGCCTGTTCCGCACGGAGTTCCTGTTCGTCGATCGCGAGCACGCACCCACGGAGGATGAGCACTACCTCGAGTACCGCAAGCTGGTAGACCGCGCAGGCGAGCGCCCGGTCACGTTGCGGACCTATGACCTGGGCGGAGACAAGCTGCTGTGGAGCAGCGAGGGCCACCGCGATCCCAACCCGGCGCTGGGGGTGCGCGGCATCCGCTTTGCCCTGCGCAATCCAGAGCTGCTGATCCTGCAGTTCAAGGCGATGTATCGCGCCGGCAGGCACGGCGAGGTGCGGATCCTGGTGCCGATGGTCTCCGGGCTCAAGGAATGGCGCCGGGTCAAGGCCCTGGCCAAGGAAGCCCGCGCCCGGCTGGAGATGGAGAACGTCCCGTACCATCCCGAGGTCGCGCTAGGGCCGATGATCGAGGTGCCCTCGGCGGCGATGATCGCGGACCAGCTGGCCGGCGAGTCCGATTTCTTCAGCATCGGCACCAACGATCTGATCCAGTACCTGCTCGCGGTCGATCGCGACAACGAGCACGTGGCCGAGCTGTACGAGTCGCTGCATCCGGCCGTGCTGCGCGTGGTGCGGCAGGTGATCGACGCCGCCCGTACGGCCGCGGTCCCGGTCACGATGTGCGGCGAGATGGCCGGGGATCCGCTCAACGCGCTGGTGCTGCTCGGCCTGGGACTCGAGGAATTCTCGATGACCCCTGCCGCCATCCCCTGGGTCAAGAAGATCCTGCGCGAAGGGCGGCTGGTCGAGGCCAGGCAGCTGGCCTCGCACCTGCTCGAGCTGGCCACGGCCGAGGAGGTGGCCGAGCACGTGCGCGACTGGATGGCGCAGCGGTATCCGGATTTGTTCTAGAGGATCCTGCCGGGACGGTTACTCGTCGTCGGTACCGAAGATCTTCTGATTGGCGGCGGCGTCCTCGGCCAGCTCCTTCTCCCAGTCCCTGGCGTTGGGCGAGGCCTCGCGGAACTCCCGGTACAGGTTCCTGGCCAGCTCCCTGATATTGATGCCCTCGGGTGCGACCTGGATGTCGTACTGGGCCATGGCCATGTCAAAGGAGGAGTTGATCACCGCGTCCGAGTCCATGCCGTGCGCGGTCAGGCTCTCGCGGATCCCGCCGGCCGAGGTGCCGAAGCGCCGCGCCACGTCGTGGATGTTGGTGGGGCGGTACGTGCCGTCCTCGGAGATGCCCAGGTGATAGGCCGCGAACAGCTCGAGGGCATCGATCTGGGATGCCACTCCGCTCTTTGGCGCGGGTGGGTTGGCGGCCGGTCTGGGCTCGCTGTCGTTCCCGCCCGGGCGTCCTCGCCCGCGGCGCCCGCGGCGCCGGCGCCGGCGCGACGACTTGGAGTCCGGGTCGTGGAGCTGGGGTTTGGGCGGCGGGCCCTGGGTCTTGGGCTTGCGCCGTCGGCGGCTCCGTCCGCGCCCGCCCGAGCCGCCCGCGCCGCGGCTGTCCTGGCTGCCGGGCTTGCTCGCGCCGTTACGATCGCCCAGCACGGAGAACCGCGCTTTGGATCGGCTACCCTTGCCGCTGGAGGACTCGTCCATATCGAATCCGTGTCTCCCGACCTCGGAATGCCACCGGGCCGGAGCGCGGGCCGCCAGGGAAAGGGCGCCTCTGCGGTTCCGGCGTGGCTGGAAGGAGTCTAGCACAATCAGAACTGTGCGCAAGGAAAGATTTGCGAATCTGGCGCAAGGGCTGCGGGTCGTGGTAGGAAATCCGGAATGGCAGAGCAACCTACCGCTGAGAGAAAGCTCGAACTCCCGACCCCGGCGCTGCGGGAGCCCCTGCTGGTGTTCCTCGTGGTGATCGTGCTCCTCGGCGTGCTGGCCCGGCTGCGTTTCGTGCCCTTCATCGCCGAGAACCTGGGGGCCCTGGCGATCCTGCCCTTCGTGTACCTGCCGGCCTGGATCCTGTGGAAGAAGCGAAGGGATTTCAGGGCGTACGGTATCTCGTGGCAGGATTTCTGGAAGCACCTCGGTGCCGGGCTGCTGCTCTGCCTGGTGGTGCTGCCGGCCTTCTGGCTGGGATATCATCTGTACGGAACGATGCTCTGCGGGCACGACTTCACGCTGGCGCTGCCCGAGGACTTTCTCGAGCGCTTCGTGGGCAACGTGCTGGTGATCGCCTTGCCCGAGGAGTTTCTCTTCCGGGGCTATCTGCAGACCCACACCGACCTGCGCTGGACCGGCGGGATCAAGATCTTCGGCGCGCGGGTCGGCTGGAGCGCGGTGGTGGTCTCGGCCCTGTTCGCGCTGCTGCACCTGGCCACGGACCTGGCGCCCTTCAAGCTCGGCGTGTTCTTTCCCTCGTTGCTGTTCTGCTGGCTCAAGGCCCGCACCGGATCGATCGTGCCCGGGATCGTGTTCCACGGCCTGGCCAACGTGATGATGAACACGCTCGAGGCGAGCTACGGCATCGTCGGCATCTGCGCGCCGGTGACGCGGTGGTGGTTCGAAACCCTCTGGTTCTAGAAGCCCTCGCAGGCCTCGCAGCCGTCGGGCGCCAGGTCGGGCACGTCGCCCTCGAAGAAGTTGGCCACGTCGAAGGGCGCCTCGGCGCGCTCGACCAGGTAGTCCCGCGAGCCCGCGGAGCCGCGGAGCTGCCAGTTGAGGAAGGCCGCGGCGTAGTGGTTGATCGTGGGGTACGCCTTGTCCAGGGCCACGTTCTCCGGATCACAGCCGTCGCCGAGGATCCGCCGCGCGTCGTCGCCCAGGCCGAGCTGCTCGGCGATCGGCACCAGGTCGAGCTTGCAGATGTCCGAGAAGGTGAAGTGCCCGCCGTCGATCAGCTCGTAGAGGAACTTGGGCTGCGGTCCCTGGAGCATGCTGCGGTACTCGCAGTACTGCATGCACCAGGCCACGGTGCGATCCAGGTTTCCGCCCTGGGTCAGCGTGGGCACGGGGTAGTGCGAAAGATCGCAGGCGCCGATGCCCACGCCGGCCGAGATCACGGGTGAGTGGGCCACGATCGCGTCGTACCGCTCGTCCTGGCAGGGCAGGGCGAAGCTGGTGATCCCGCCGGCCGAGTGGCCAGACGAGGCGATCCGGTCCTCGTCGACCAGGCCCTGGAGCCAGTGGCCCTCCTCGCGGTCCCAGTCCTCGAGCGTGTCGAGCAGGAAGTGGATGTCCTTGGTCCGCTTGGCCAGCGAGACCACGAGCTGATCGCCCTGGAAGCCGTCGTTGAAGATGTCCCAGATCGTGTTGTGCACGTGATCGGGCGCGACCACGAGGTACCCATGCGAGGCCAGATGGGTGCAGAAGAAGGGCGACTGAAAACGCACGCCGTTGGCCCCGTGGGAGAAGAACACCACCGGGTACGGCCCGTGGGTGTGGTCGATCTCGGCGCCGCGCACCTGGTGCAGCTCGGGCATCGGGATCTCCGCATCGAGGATGATCTGCACCTTCTCGGGCAGCACGAACTCCTCGGCCTCGGCCTTGAACTCCAGCACCTCGAAGGGGCCGTCCCGGTGCTGCTGCAGGGCCGGGTACCAGATCTCGGTGCGCAGGTGGCGGCCCTCGCCGGTCTCCTCGTCGATGCGGCGCTCGTCATACAGGTCCACGGTGCGCACGCCCACGGCGAACGGACCCCAGGTCATCGGGTCGGGCGCCGCGCCCGGGCCGGCCGGGTCAAAGGGCAGGACCTCGGCTCCGGTGTCCGTGTCGGAGTCGCTGTCCGTGTCCGCGTCCGTGTCCGCGTCCGTGTCCGCGTCACCGCCCGCATCGTCGCAGGCCAGGGGGATCAGCAGCGCGGTCATCATCAGCAGCGGCGGCAGGAGTTGTCTGGGGTTGCTGCTCATGATGCCATTTAAACACGCAGCTGCGCGGCGCTTCAACCGTCCCTCGTCGTGTGCGGTGCAAGGCACCTTGAGTTACGGGCACCTCGAGCTGCGGCTACCACAGGAGCCGTAGCACCAGCTGCCGGCCTGATTTGCCTCCGGCCGTGACCAGCGTGGCTGCCTCGCCCGAGCCGTCGGACAGCGCCAGGGTGCCGTCGCCGGTCACGCGCGCCGCGGCCATGCGCGAGGACGCATCCGCGGATCCGCAGGGCGCGACCGGTGTGTCCGGATCGCAGGCGGAGAGCGCCGTGCCCTTCCAGGTCAGCGACAGCGGGCCCGCGGGCTCGCGCTCGCTGGTCAGAGTGTAGCTCGAGCCTGCGGATTCCTCGAAGAGCCCGTCCGCGCCGAGGTACGCCCGCACCTCGCGGTCATCTCCGCAGTCGGACAGATCCTTGATCCCGTCCTGCGCCGGCACCAGGGTCTGCACATCGTCGGGGAGCATGGCGATCACTGCGCCGCTGCGCACGTACGCCGGGATCTCGGTCAGCACGGCTTCGACGGTCGCGGCCGTGGGACCGGTGGTTGGCTCGCCGCCGAGCAGCGGGATCCACTGGCCGGCCGGGAAGTACATCTCGCGCGAGATAGTGCCCTGGGTCACCACGGGCGCGACCAGGATGTCCGGCCCGAGCATGTACTGGTACTTCAAGCCCCAGGCCCGCTCGTCGTCGGGATAGTTGAGCGCCACGGCGCGGAAGATCGGCGCCCCGGTCTCGGCCGCCAGCTCGGCCTGCTTGAGGAACCAGGGGTAGAGCTGGATGTGCAGGGTGGCCCAGCGCCGATAGTGCGCGATGGTGTCCGCGTCGCTCTCGAAGCTCCAGTTGGCGTACGCCGAGTGGCCGTGATGGGTGCGCATGATCGGCGAGAGCGCGCCCAGCGTGGTCCAGCGGAAGAACAGCTCCTTGGTGCTGGGCTGCGTGCCCTGGGACATGTATCCCGCGATGTCGTGGCCGTAGTATGGGAAGCCGCTGACTCCGAGCCCGATGCCCATCGGGATGATCGTGGGCAAGCCGTCGCCGTGGGCAAAGTCCGTGCTCTGGTCGCCGGCCCACACCACCTGATGTGAGATGCCCTGGCTGCCGGTGAAGCCCGAGCGCACGAACACGATCAGGTCCCGCTCGTCGGGCCTGGATGCGAGCAACTCCTCGTTCATCCGCTGCCATAGCAGCGGGTACTGGTTGTGCACCTCACGGGCGTCCTCGCCCGAGTGCAGCACGCTGTCTGCGGGCAGCCACTCGGCATAGTCGGCCATCCAGCCGCGGAAGCCGATGTCCAGCGCAGCCTCCATGTACCCCTGCATCCAGCTCTTCGCGTCCGGGTTGGTCAGGTCGACCAGCGAGGTCTTTTCAAAGCGCACGCCCTGGAAGTGGTACGGCTCGATGCCCTGGCGGGTCTGCTCGTGAATCCAGTACCCGTTCTGCTGGGCCGGCTCCCAGTGGTCGTTGCCCTCGGTGAGGAAGGTGTTGAAGTACCCGTACCAGAAGATTCCCAGGTCCGAGAGATGCCGGGCCAGGCCGGTCGCGTCCGGGTACACCTCGGGGTCGAGCGTCCAGTTCTGGTCCAGCTCGTAGTTATCCCCCACGGTGCGTGCGCCGCCCCAGTCCTCGCTCCAGATCACCGAGGAGGGAATGCCCTCGTCGCGGATCTTCTGCGCCACCCGCCGCACGTTGTCCTCGCCGTAGATCGCGTCGTTCCACGGGGCAAACACCACGGGCGGAGGCACCGGCGCCCGGCCGACAACCTCGCCGTGCTTCTGGATCACCTCCAGCGGCGCGGGCCCGTGGAACACGTGGAAGGAGAGCGTGCCCTCCCAGGCCTCCACGCGCCAGGCGTCCTCGGCCTCGGAGCACATCGCGAACAGGCTCCTGCGATAGGTGTCGGCGAGGATGCCGTACCCGGCGCTGGACACGAAGAAGGGAATCGGGAAATAGCTCGTGTGACGCCGACCCTCGACCATCCACTGGTCCGTGATCTCGTCGTCGTCGCGCTTGGTGATGCCCTGCTCGCTGACCCAGATCGGCACGGTCTGGCCGCGGTGGTCCACGTCGTGGGTCTGCTCGCCAAAGCCGAGGAAGTGCTCGTCGGGCCGGCAGCGGAAGGCGGCGGTGGCGCGGTTGCCCGCATCGCCCGTGAACCGGACCTGCACGATGCCCTCGCCTCTCTCGATGACCTCGGCCGCTCCGACCCTGCCCTCGGGCCCCAGCAGGTCGCAGGCCAGCTTGCCCGGCGCGCGGGTCACCGGCCCGAACCCGGTCACGCCCTGCCAGGCGGCGGCAGCTTCCGTGATCTTGAAGCTGCCGAACATCATCTCGTATTCGGCCTCGGCCGAACGAAAGGCCGCGGCCACGTTGGGCGCGTCACCCTGGCTCACGCTCCCGCCGAGCAGGCCCTCGAGCAGGACCCGGCCCTCCGGGTCGAGCAGGGTCAGCCGGGCTGGCTCGGGCTCCAGCTTCACCCTCAGGCCGCCCAGCACCGGGTCGCTGGACCGACCTCCGTCCCCATCGTCCGAGCAGGCCGCGACCAGCCAGCAAGCCGCGATTGCAGCCATGATCAGTGTGGCCTTGCGCATCGTCGCCATCCTCCAGGGCTGCACCAACCCAGATATACGTGACTTTTCAGATTCTGGCAAATCAACGTTGACATCGCGCCAAACTGACAGTATGCGTATAGGTGCAAAGGCAAGGTGCACGCGCACTGGCAGGTTTGGCAATGACATTCAGGACCTATGACAGGGACCAGATCGCGACTCGGGCTGGTATCTCCTTGAGACAGCTCGAGGAAATCGAGCAGGCCGATCTGGTCCGGCCCGTGGCCCGGACTGCCGGGAACGAGCCGGTGTACGACGAGGCCAACCTGGAGGAGTTCCAGGCGATCCAGGGCTTGCTCGGCCTGGGGTACGAGCTGGTCGAGGTCAGGAAGATCCGCCGCAAGGTGGGCATGCCCGCTCGCAAGCGGGGTCGGGCGCTCAAGAAGGGCAAGCTGCTGACCGTGGGCGAGCTGGCCAAGCGCGCCGGGCTCAACCCGCGCACGATCAAGCACTGGGAGGAGCAGCAGATCCTCACGCCCGAGGCCCACTCCGAGGGCGGGTTCCGGCTGTACACCGAGAACTACGTGCTGTTCTGCCAGCTGATCCGCGACTGCCAGCTCTTCGGGTACTCGCTCAGGGAGATCAAGGAGGTCGCGGACCTGTTCCGGCGCTACTCCGAGATCTCGAGCGAGCCCGAGTCGCAGGCCTCGATCGAGACCGTGGCCTCGCTGGAGGAGATGCTGGCCCGCATCGAGGAGCTGCGCGGGCGGATGCGCACCCTGCGCCAGGGCATCCGGCGCTGGGAGGGTTTCACCGACCGGTACGCCAAGCGGATCCAGCGCCTCAAGGGACAGATGGCCAGGAGAATGCGAAACATGACCGCGGACGAGGTGGTCCCGCCGATGGGCGAGGACGACGCAGAGGAGGAGATGGCATGAAGATCACGCTGGTAGAGCCCAAGGCGCCGGATCTGCACATCTGGAGCAAGTTCCGGCTGCCCCGCCTCGGGCCCTTGCTGCTGGGCACGATCCTGGCCCGCGAGGGGCACGACGTGGAGGTCTACTTCGAGGAGACCGTTGACCTGGACTGGAACCGGCTCACCACCTCGGATCTGGTCGGCATCAGCAGCATCACCTCCACGGCTGCGCGCGCGTACGACATCGCAAACCGGGTCCGCGCCAGCGGCGTGCCCGTGGCCATGGGCGGGCCGCATCCGACCTTCCTCGCCGAGGAGGCGCTGGGGCACGCGGACTTCGTGCTCCGCGGCGAGGCCGACCTGACGATCCTGCCCTTTGTCGAGGCCTTGCAGCGGGGCTCCGGGTTCGAGGGGGTGCCAGGCCTCTCGTGGCGCCGCAACGGCGAGATCGCGCACAACGAGGCGGCGCCCTTCGTCGAGAACCTGGATGCCCTGCCCTTCCCGGACATCTCGCTGTCCGTGGGCCCGATCGGTGGGAGCTTCAGCCAGCGGCGGATCATCCCGATGCAGACCTCGCGCGGCTGCCCGTACGACTGCTCGTTTTGCTCGGTCACCGGCATGTTCGGGCGCAAATACCGTTTCCGCTCCACCTCCTCGGTGATGGCGGAGCTGCGGCATCACGACATCGCCGGCAATCACGTCTTCTTCTACGACGACAACTTCACGGCCAGCCCCAGGCGCGCCAAGGAGCTGCTGCGGGCGATGCTCAAGGCCAACATCACGCCGTGCTGGTCGACCCAGGTGCACACCGACTGCGCGCGGGACGAGGAGCTGCTCGATCTGATGCAGCGCACGAACTGCGAGACGCTGTACATCGGCCTGGAGTCGATCAACCCGGCCACGCTCAAGGCGTACAACAAGAAGCAGTCCGTCGAGGGCATGGAGCTGTCGCTGGCGCGGATCCACGCACGCGGGATCGACGTCCACGGGATGTTCGTGTTCGGCGGCGAGTACGATACGCCGCGGACGATCAGCCGCACCGCGAGATGGGCCAAGGACCAGGGCCTCGCCACGGTGCAGTTCCTGGTGCTCACGCCCCTGCCTGGGACGCGAACCTACCGCGAGTTCCAGGAGCAGGGCCGGATCCTGCTTCGCGACTGGAGCCTGTACGACACACACCACGTGGTATTCCGGCCCAGGCTGATGTCGCCCGAGGAACTCCAGGTCGAGACCTTCAGGGCTCAGGGCGAGTTCTACTCCTGGTCCCAGGTCTTGAGCCGGCTCGCCGAGGGCGACCTGCTCAACGCGATCGTCCGGGCCTATGCCGGCAACCACAACCGCCGCTGGCTGAAGAAGAATCGTGACTTCGTGCGCATGACGCGCTACCTCGGCGCCACCAAGTAGCCGGCGCCTGCCAGGGCAAACCGCAGGAAGCGGTCTGTGTTGGCTACTCCTCCTCCTCCTCCTCCTCGAGCGGGACGTCCTCGGACAGGTGCAGGTTGAAGGTCTTGTACACCGCGTCTCCACCCTCGGGCCAGGCCGGGTACGGGTAGCGCTGCGCGCGGCCGTCGATGCACTCCTTGATCCTGAACGGCACCTTGGGTCCGGAGTCGATGAACAGCTTCAGCTTGCCGAAATCGTCGAACTCCACGGTCAGCTCGATCAGGCGGTACGGATCCGGGCCCTCGTCCGGCAGCACCCCACAGCCCTCGAGCGTGCCGATCATCCTGTCCAGCGAGGCCATGAAGTGCTCCATGCTGCCCGCCGCGTCGGGCCCCGCGTCCGCGCCGCGTTCGGACTCCGCCGCGGCCTCGCGGCGGAGGATGTGCGCGGCCTGCTGCAGGGCCATGCGGGCGGCGACCAGGCAGGGCCGGGCCAGGCCCTTGTCCGTGCAGGCCCGGCGCTCCTCGCCGCCCTCCTCGATCAACTCGCGATCCTCCCGCAGGTCGCGGATCGCGATGCGGTACACGCAGCTGCCGCCCGACATGCTCCAGGCGCGGGTGAGCACCAGCCGCGCCCGGATGGCCCGCGCCACCCGCGGCGCGCAGTCGGCATTGTCGCAGCCGCCAAAGGCGGCGCGCGCAGAAGGGTCCTCGGAGATCGCCAGCATGGTCGGGGTGATCGGCGTGAAGCCGTTCTTAATCGCGGTGTTCTCGAGGTCCTTGATGAACTCGAGCTGCCAGTCCGAGTCGCCGCCGACCGCGCGCGGAAAGGCGGGCCAGAGCAGGATCGTGGGCGCGGCGCCGTCTGCGCTGAGGTCGGACTTCGGCTTGGCGCCGCCGCAGCCGAGAATCGACAGCGCCGCCAGCAGGATCGCGATCCCCCCGGATCTCATCGCATCATCTCCTCTTTCGAGAGCGCCTGCCGCGGCCGGGCTTGTCCTGGGGCCGGCGCCGCGGCCGGTCGTCCTTGGGTGTCGGGCCGGCGGCACGCTTGAGCCGGACAGCATCAGCCTCCTGCAGCAGGCAGCCGACCAGCCTCTCGGCCTCGGCGTCATCGAGGATGGCTCGCGCCACGGCCTGGTGCTCCTCGCTGATCACCGCGTCGGCCTTCGACTTCAACTCCTCCAGACGACGATCTGCAACCATGGCCAGTGTCTCCTCGCGTGAGGGTGGTGTCCGCTCCTCGAACTCGACCTTGAACTCGTTCTCCAGGCTGCGGCGGGTGAACACCTCGCGCAGGTCCCGGTCGGAGTAGAGCGCGGCGGCAACACCCTTCTTGCCGATTCGCCCGGTGCGTCCCGAGCGGTGGATGTACACGTGTGCGTCGAAGGGCAGGGTGTAGTGAATCACGTACGGCAGATCCGAGATGTCGATCCCCCGGGCCGCGATGTCCGTGGCCACCATGTAGGTCAGCTCGCCCCGCTTGACCCGTCCCAGCACGGTCTCGCGTGCGGCCTGGGACAGGTCCGAGTTGATCAGCGCCGCGTCGTAGCCCCGGCGGCCGAGGTACTGGGTCACCAGCTCGGTGTCGGAGCGGGTATTGCAGAAGATGATCGCCGAGTCCGGCCGCTCGGCCTCGAGCAGGGCCAGCAGCTGTCGCGGCCGCGAGCTCTCCGGATCGACCCGGTACAGCCGGTTTTCGATCTCGGCCACGCCGACCTGGTCGCCGGACAGCTCCACCCGCACCGGATCCTGCATGTGGCGCTTGGCGATGCGCTCGATCTCCTTGGGGATCGTGGCCGAGAACAGCAGGGTCTGGCGGCTCTTGGGGCAGGCGTCGATGATGCGCATGATGTCGGGCAAGAAGCCCCGCGAGAGCATCTCGTCCGCCTCGTCGAGGACCAGGGCCAGCAGCCGATCGAGCCTGAGCGTGCCCTTGCCGATGTGATCGAGCAGCCGGCCCGGTGTGCCGACCACGATCGGGTTTCCTGCCTTGAGGCCGTCGATCTGCGGCCCGTAGCCCACGCCGCCGTAGATCTTGAGCACTGGAATGCGGCGCCTGGCTCCGAGGCGGGTCAGCTCGTCGGCGACCTGGGAGGCCAGCTCGCGCGTGGGCGTGAGGATCAGTGCCTGGGCCGCGCCTCGCTCGGGGGCGACCCGCTCGACCAGCGGGATGCCGAAGGCCGCGGTCTTGCCCGTGCCGGTCCGCGACTGGACGACCAGATCGCGGCCGGCGAGCAGCGGCTCGATGCAGCAGGCCTGGACCTCGGTCGGCTCGCGGTATCCGCAGGCGCGGATGCCGGCTTGCACCTCGGTGGAGAGCGGGAAGGTCTCGAAGCTCGTTCCTGATGTGACCGGGGTTCTGGGCACGGGGTTTCCCTTACTGGCTGGATCTGGGGTGGAGATCGAACTGACGCGGATCCCGGTACTGGCGCCGGTCCGCCTCGATGCAGCGCTTCCGCTCCTCGGACAGGGGCATCGGATAGCGCCCGTCGAAGCAGGCCGCGCAGCGCGACGTTCCCCAGGCCCGGTCCATGCCCGCCACCGAGAGATAGGTCAGCGAGTCCAGGCCGAGGCGGCGGGCGAAGCGATCCTCCAGCCGGCGCAGTCGATCGTCGGGCAATCCTCCTGCGGGCGGGTCGTTGTCGAAGGCCCGTGCCGCCAGCTCTTCGCAGGTCGACATGTCGATGCCGTAGTAGCAGGGGAACAGCACCGGCGGGGAGTAGATCGCCAGGTGCACCTGACTCGAGCCCATGGCTCGCACCAGCTTGATCGTCCGCGCCAGGGTGGTGCCGCGCACGATCGAATCGTCCACCAGCAGCACGCTGCGGCCCTCGAACTCGGAGCGGATCGGGTTGAGCTTGAGCCGCAGCTCGCTCTTGCGCCTGGACTGACTGCCCATGATGAAGGTGCGGCCGGTGTAGCGGTTTTTGATGAAGCCCTCGCGGTACGGCACGCCGAGCTCCTCGGCCACGGCCATCGCCGCGGGCCGCGAGGTGTCCGGGATCGGGATCACCACGTCGGGCGTGAGCGCCTTGCGCCGCCACTCGTCCGCCAGGGCGCGGCCGAAGCGCAGGCGCTGGGAGTACACGCTGCGACCCTCCATCAAAGAGTCGGGCCGGGCAAAGTAGATCTGCTCGAAGATGCAGGGCGCCGGACCCTCGCTGCAGATCTCCTTGCGGATCGGCGTCTGGCCGGCGCGGAGGAAGATCGCCTCTCCGGGCCCCACATCGCCCTGGCACTCGAAGCCCAGCGCGTCCAGCGCCGGGGTCTCGGAGGCCACGATGAACGAGCCGTTGCGGGCACCCCAGACCGAGGGCCTCACGCCCTTGCGGTCGCGGGCCGCGATCAACGTCTCCTCGCCGTCGAGGATCAGCGCGACCACGATCGAGTACGCGCCATCGACCCGGGACCAGGTTCTCGTCAACGCCTCGACCGCGTCCTCCAGCGTGTGGTCGCGCGTGCGAAGCGCCATCAAGTTGAGCGCGAAGTCGCAGAGCAGCGGCTCGGAGTCGCAGCGGGTGAGCAGGTGCACCGACTGCTCGGCGATGCGATTCGCGATCTCGTCGTAGTTGATCAGGTTGCCGTTGTGCGCCAGCAGCACGCCGGGCTGGCGATAGAACAGCGGCTGGGCGTCGGCCAGGTTGCCCGAGCCGGCCGTGGGGTAGCGCGTATGGCCCACCGCGATCGTGCCGGGCAGCTGCGTCAGGTCCTCGGCGGTGTACGCCTGGCCGGCCAGGCCGAGCTTGCGCAGGAAGGGGAAGCGGTTGTCGTGGATCGTGGCGATGCCGCTCGAGTCCTGGCCGCGGTGCTGGACCGCCTGCAGGGCGATCAGGGCCTCCTGCGCCGCCTGCTCGACCCCCACGATCCCCACGATCCCGCACATCTTACCGGCCTCCTGGCCCCCGGGGCCCTCGCCGCCGAAACCTCTGTACCAGATCTCCGGCCGGGTTGGAACCCCCAAGCTGCGGATCCTCCGCGGGTTCATTGAAAAATCCGGCGTCTTGCGCTACCCCTGGGGAAACGGAGGGACCGGCCCATGCGCGAACTCGGTTACCGGCTCCTGCTCGCGGCCGCGCTGCTCGCCGCGACCGGATGCGACGAGGCAGGGAGCAGCGACGCGGACGCAGATACCGACACCGACGTCGACAGCGACGCGGACACGGACACTGACACGGGCAAGGAGGAATGGACCCCGCCGGATCGCGATCCGGTCAATCCGCAGAGCTTCGATGCCGCGGCAATCACCGAGGACGAGGGAGTGTTCCCGGCCGGCGTGATCGCGGGCGAGCCGCAGCCGACCTCGATGCTGCTCTGGACCCAGGCCGACCAGACCGAGAACTTGAGGCTCAAGGTCTGGCTCCCGGGCATCGACCCTGCTGACGCGAGCAGGGTCGATCTGCTCTACGACGAGGCGGTCACGCCCTCGGATCTGGGCTTCGTGCATCAGCGGGTGGAGGCCGTGGTGCCGGGCCGGAGGCACGAGTACGCCTTCTTCGTCGAGGCCACCCCGGGATCGCCCACCGCGCGCTCGAGGATCGGCTCGTTCCTGGCCGCCCCACCCGAGGGTGCGCTGACGCGGCTGACCCTCTCCGGCACCCACGGGACGCATCACAAGGAGGCGCCGTACCCCAACCTGGTGAAGAACGCCGAGCTCGAGCCCTTCGCGATCTACATCCATACGGGCGATTCGGTGTACGCCGACGGCGCGACCACGCGCGCGGACTACCACGAGTACTGGCTCGACAACTGGCAGACCGCCGGCTTCCGGGCGGTGCTCGAGGACGCGGTGTACCTGCCGGTATGGGACGATCACGAGGTGAAGAACAACTTCAACCCGGAGACCATCGACCCGGCCCAGCTGCAGGCCGGCATCGACGCCTTCTTCGACTACAACCCGATGGCGCGCTTCCCGAACGCGCCGAACCGTTACTGGCGCACCTGGCGCTGGGGCGACACCGTGGAGTTCTTCGCCCTGGACTGCCGCAGCGAGCGCAAGCCGTCGACCCGGGATCGGCCGGACGCCGAGTACATCAGCGTAGCCCAGATGACCTGGTTCAAGGACGCCCTGTCCAGCTCGACCGCGGTGTTCAAGATCGTGCTCGACTCGGTGCCGATCATGAACCTCGACCCAAAGATCTGGATGACCGTCGGCGACAGCTGGCGCGGGTACCCGGCTCAGCGCGACGAGCTGATCGAGTTCATGGTCAGCGAGGAGCTCGAGAACGTGTTCTTCGTCACCGGCGACTTCCACATGGCCACCGTGGGCCGGCTGGAGGCGGTGGGCACGCCGGGCGATCACATCTGGGAGTTCATGCTCGGGCCGGGCGCGCAGGACAATCCGCTCGGCGACCGCGAGGCGATCATCGAGACCGTGGGCCAGGACTTCGATCCGCTGCCGCCGCCGCAGTTCCGCTTCGGCTACCCCAAGGCCCTGCTAAGCTACGTGGATCTGAACCCGCTGGTCGAACCGCCGCAGCTGACGATCCGCTACTACGACACCGAGGACGGCCACGCGCTGTACCGCGCCACCATCGCCGCCGGCGAGCTCGAGGACGAGGAGCCGCCGCCCAAGGTTTACCAGGACTGAAGGGCTACCGCCCGGGCCGGTGCAAATCCTGTCCGCGGAATTCAGCGGATCATGGCGATGAGGCAATCTGGGTCATGTGGGCCAGCTGGAGATAGGCGTCCCGCGCCGCGCTCTTGCGCTTGACCAGCATCTCGTCTTCCAGGCCCGCCCGGTCGATGCCCAGCCGCGCGACCTCCTCGGTGGCGTCGATCAGGGCCCGGGCCCGCTCCACGATGCTCTCGATCGCATCGTCGTCCATCTCGTACATGTCGTGGTAGGTCTGCGACTCGATCATCTGCCGGGCCAAGTCCAGCGAGACCTCGTCGTTGATCAAGATCAGGAACTCACAGTCGTCGCCGTACGCCAGCACGCCCTGGCCGGGCACGATCAGCCGGTGCTTGTACTCGGCCAGATCGACCTTGAGCACCTGGTGGAAGCCGGCTTCCACGGTCTTGTAGTAGTAGACCCGCATTGCGCCGCTTGTAGCATTCCCGGCGAGACTTGCCAACCCCGCTCAGAACGTGTCCAGATCGTTGCCGAAGGCGATCTCGCCCTCGTACCCGCCGGCGCGAATCTCGGCCAGCAGCTGCTCGACCGTGGCGCCCCACAGCAGGTGATGGTACAGCACCAGCAGCTTGGGCCGGGCGCGCTTCGCGATGCCGCCGAGCTCCGGTCCCGAGGTGTGCGACGCGGCGTGGTACGCTTGCCACTCCTTGCTGCGCTGGTCGAAGCCGGCCCTGGCGTATACCTCGTGAACCAGAACGTCGCAGCCGCTGCAGGCCCTGACCACGCTGTCCTGCGCCACGGTGTCGCCCGAGATCACGATCGAGCGATCCTCGGTGTCCAGGCGGTACCCGTACGCGTGCTTCCACGCACCGTGCTTGACGGCAAAGGCGCGCACCGTGACCCGGTCGTCGCGGAACACCTGGCCGGGCTTCACCTCGCGCACCCGGACCTTGTGCCCCTCGGGCGTGGCGGGCTGGTTGCCCTCGAGGCGGTTCCGGATGTCCTCGGCATAGGCCGCGAGCAGGCCGTCGACCATCTTCTGCAGGCCTGGCGGCCCGTGCGCCTCGAGCGGCTGCTCCCGGCCCATGACCCAGGGCGTGAGGATCAGGTCGTCCAGGCCGAGGGTGTGATCAGAATGCAGGTGGGTGACGAAGACCCGGTCGAGCCGGTCCGGCCGGAGGGCCTGCAGCCCGTGCCTCTTGTATGCCGCGTTGGCCCGGCGCACCACGCCGGTGCCGCAGTCGACGAGGTACGCCCGGTCGTCGGCCACCACGGCCACGGCCGGGCCCATGCGCTGCGGGTCCGGGTTGGGGTTGCCCGTGCCGAGCAGCACGAGGCGCGTTCCTTCGAGGGGCTTGAGTGTGGGCATGTCGCTCTCCGGCGTGTCCGCGAGGACGAGCCCCGGCAGGAGGCAGAGCAGCGGAGCGATGTGGCGACGTATCATCCGCGGCGGGAGTGCACCCGCGGCACTCGGGCGTCGATGCGGGCCAGGATCTCGTAGGGGATCGTGCCGGCCAGCTCGGCCACCTCGGCGATCGGCAGCGCCGCATCGCCCTGCACGCCGAACAGCACCACCTCGTCGCCGACCTCCACGCCGGGCACCTCGGTCACGTCGATCATGGTCTGGTCCATGCACACCCGGCCCACGATCGGCACGCGCTGACCACGCACCAGGGCCAGGCCCTTGTTGGACAGGGAGCGGAAGATGCCGTCCACGTATCCCAGCGGCAACGTGGCGATCAGCGACTCGCGCTCGGCCGTGAAGGTCCGCGAGTACCCGATCGCGGTGCCGGGTCTGACCTTCTTGAGGTACGAGATCTTGGTCACCAGCGACGCCACGGGCATCAGCTCGGGGGCGTCGGGCACGATGCCCTCGGCGCTCCACATCCCGTACAGGGCCAGACCGGGGCGCACCATGTCGAGGCGCGCCTCGGGAAATCGCAGCAGGCCGATGCTGTTCGCGGCGTGGCCGTAGCGGATCTCGAAGCCGGCCGCGTCGAGCGCCTCGGCGGCTCGCAGGAAGACGCGGATCTGCTCCCGGGTGAACTCGTCCTGCTCGGGATCGTCGGCGGCCGGGAAGTGGGTCATCAGGCCCTCGATCTCGAGCATCGGCAGGCGCGCGACCTCCCGGGCGAAGTCGAGCACCGCGTCGGGCGCCAGCCCGAGCCGGCCCATGCCGGTGTCTACTTTCAGATGCACCCGTACCCGCCGGCCGCGCCGCGCCGCCTCCTCGGCCAGGGCCCGGGCCAGGGGCAGGGAGCTCAAGACCTGGATCATGTCGTGGGCCACGACCTTGTCCGCCTCCTCGGGCAGGGTGCTGCCCAGGGCCAGGATCGGCGCCTGAACCCCGGCGCGGCGCAGCCGCAGGCCCTCGTCCGGGATGGCCACGGCCAGCCAGTCCACGCCGTTCTTGAGCAGCACATCGGCGATGCGCCGGGAGTCGAGGCCGTAGCCGTGGCTCTTGATCACCCCGCAGATCAGGACCCCGGGGCCGACCACCGAGCGGACAGTGCGTGCGTTCTGCTCCACCGCGTCGAGGTCGATCCGCAGGCGGGTGGGGCGCAGCGAGCTGAGATAGTCCCGGGCCACCCGTTCGAGCTTCAGCGCGCGCGAGCCCTTGATCAGCACCACGTCGCCGGCCCGGGTCAGCGCGGCCAGGCGCTCGGAGGCCTCGCCCGCGTCGCGGCAGGTCTCGGCCAGGGCCGGGTCGAGGCCGCGGTCGACCGCGCCGGCCGCGATGCTCGCGGCTCGTGGGCCGACCGCGAGGAGCCGGTTCACGCCGGCCTCGCAGGCGGCCGCGCCCACCTCGCGGTGCGCCTCCTCGGCCAGGTCGCCGAGCTCGAGCATGTCGCCGAGCACCGCCAGCTTGCGACGCTCGCCCGCGATCTCGCCGAGCGAGAGCAGGGCCCGGCGCATCGATACCGGGTCGGCCACGTACGCGTCGTTGAGCACGGTCACGCCCTCGTCGGTCTCGGACAGCTCGAGCCGCATCGGCGCGGGAACGTAGCGCGCCAGGCCCGCGGCCACCGCCTCGAGGGGCACGGCGAGCGCGGACACGGCCACGGTCGCGGCGGCCAGGGCGTTGCTGATCGCCTGTTCGCCCACCGCCGAGAGACGGGCCTCGATCGCCCGGTCGTCGGCGATCAGGCGGAAGCTGTACCCGTCGCCGGCCGGCCGCACGTCCTCGGCGCGGAACACGGCGCTCTCGCCGCGGCCGAAGAGCACGGCCCGCCCCGGGATGCGGGAGGTCAGCAGGTCGGCCTGGCCGTCGTCCGCGTTGAGCGCGACCACGGCGTCGCTCGCCAGGTCAACGAACAGCCGGACCTTCTCCAGGGCGGTGCGCTTCCCGCCGCCGAGGAACTCGGCGTGGGCCTCGCCGATGAGCGTGATCGCTCCACAGGAGGGTCGGATCATCGCGGCCAGGCGCTCCATCTCGCCGGGCCGGCTGATGCCGGCCTCGAGCACCGCGATCTCGTGCTCGGGCCGCAGGTCGAGCAGGGTCAGGGCCACGCCGAGCTGGCTGTTGCGGGAGCCCGAGGTGGCATGCACGGTGCGGCCGGCCGCGGCCAGGATCGAGGTCAGCATGTCCTTGACCGCGGTCTTGCCGTTGCTGCCCGTGATGGCGGCCACGATCAGGTCCGGGAAGCGGCTCCGGTGCGCCGCGGCCAGGGCCTGGCAGGCGGCCAGCGGATCGTCGACCTCCAGCACCCGCTCGCCCGGGGCGTCGGGCGTGGCGCCGGGGCCGACCAAGACCGCGGCCGCGCCGCGCTGCAGGGCCTGGGTTGCGAAGTCGGCGCCGTCGAAGAAGGCTCCGGCCAGCGCCACGAACAGATCGCCCTCGGACATCGTGCGCGTGTCGGTCGACACGCCGTGGATCGCGGCGCCGGGGGCGAGCGCACCGCGTGGTTGCGCACCGGTGATGCGGACGACCTCGTCCAGGGTGAACAGGCTCACGACCGGCTCTCCTGGATCGCCGCGAGGAGGTCATCGTGCACCCGGCCGTTGCTGGCCACCACGGTTCCCGGCTCGAGCCCGACCTCGCTGCCGTCTACCCGGCTGACCCGGCCGCCCGCCTCGCTGACCAGCAGCACGCCCGCGGCCACGTCCCAGGGGTGGAGCATCGCCGCGTTCCAGTACGCGTCGAAGCGACCGCAGGCCACGTACGCCAAAGACAGGGCTGCGGAGCCGATCACGCGGATCCCGCGTACCCGCGGCGCCAGACGCGCAAAGGCCCGGCCCGCGCGAGCTCGCTGCTCGTCGCTGACCCCCGAGTCGCAGCTGGCTCGGATCGAGGCGATGTCCGCGGCCGGGCCGACTCGCGTCGGCTGGTTGGCGAGGCTCGCGCCCTGGCCGCGCTCGGCCAGGAACAGCTCGTCGTCCAGCACCGAGCGGATCGCGCCGAGCACGGGCCGCGCGTCCTGCCACAGGGCCGCGCTGATGCAGAACAGCGGGATGCCCTGGCGAAAGTTGTTGGTGCCGTCGAGCGGATCCACGATCCAGGTGCGAGCAGCAGAGGCTGTCGGCGCGGCGCTCTCCTCGGAGAGGATCGCATCTTCCGGAAAGCTCTCGTGGAGCCCGGCGACCAGGATCCGCTCGGAGGCCAGGTCAGCCTCGGTCACCGCGTCGCGGCCGGCCGCGTCCTTGGTCTCGAAGCGCAGCGCGGTGCGGAATTTGGAGCGCAAGGCGTCGGCGGCCCGGTCGAGCAGCCCGGTGATCACCTCGCGCTCCGCGTGCAGCGTGGTCATTCACAGCTCCGGCCGCAGAGTATCACCCCTGCCTCGTGGTGGCAAAATCCCGCGCCTTGCCCGGCCGCTGGCAAACCGTTATCGTGCGGCCGGAGTCGCGGATGAGCCGAGCCCATCGATACGCCGCCTTCGAGGTGCGCACCAGCTGCCCGCACTGCGGCAATCCGCTGATCCTCAACGGACCGCTGCTGCAACCCGAATGTCCGTCGTGCCAGAAGATTGCCGAGCTCAATCCCGGGCTGTGGAAGTCGATCCTCGAGGACGTCGTCGAGGAGTACGACGGCCTGAAAAACAAGCAGGGGTACACGGGCACGCTGATGACCGGCGGGTTCAGCTTCAGCCGCGGGTACTGGCGGCTCGATCCCCGCTGCCAGGAGTGCAAGACCGAGATTCCGGTCGCCGACGTGGAGACCGGCGCGGATCAGCAGCTCGCCTGCCCGCAGTGCCAGACGCCGATGACCACGTACCCCGCGCCGGAGTGGCTACGCGAGGAGCTGCCCTCGGCGGCCCAGGTGTTCGGCGGGGAGCGCGAGGGCGGACCCTCCGAGGCTGCGGACGGGGACGAGAGCGCGCGGCCCGTGGTGCTGGGCTGCCCCAAGTGCGGCGGCGCGCTCGAGATCACGGCGAGCAGCCCGCGGCTCGCGCCGTGCCAGGGCTGCGGCTCGGACGTGTACCTGCCCGACGAGGTCTGGCACCGCTTCCACCCGGCCGCCACGGTGCAGGAGTGGTTCATCCGCTTCGAGGGCAGGGCGCCCGACAGGCCGGAGCTCGAGGAGCCCGCGGAGGTCGAGAGCGCGTTGGCGACGGCGGGCTCGTTTTTCGACGAGGCCGAGGGGGATCGACCGACGCAGGAGGCCGAGCCGACACCGCGGCGCGCCGGGCGCACGCAGGCCCAGTGGGAGCACTTCCAGGCCGAGGAGTCGGCCCTGGCCGAGCGCGAGATCGAGCGCGGCGCTGACCGGGCCTGGATGCTCACCGGCGTGGCGATCCTGCTCTGGATCCTGCTCGACCTGTACCTGGCCTATCGGATCGAGATCGACTTCCCGGTGCTGGCCGTCTTGGTTCCGGCCGTGGCGATCAGCTCGGCCGTGGCCCTGTACAGCGGGATGAAGCTGATCAAGATCCGCGCGAACACGGACTGGACCCTGGTCTTGTTCGAGACCGCGTTCTATGTGCCCTTCTGCCTCTTTCCCGGGCTGGGTGTCGTGTTCGGCCTGTGGGTGCTGTTCAAGATGTGGCGCGGCCGGATCGGCGGATCCACCATCACCAGCACCAGCGGCGCCTCGGTGAGCAGCCAGAGCTACGGCGTGATGGAGCTCAAGGGTGCGGGCCTGCCCGCCGGCCTGCTGATCCTGTGCTACGCGGCCTCGCTGCAGGTGGTGTACGCCCGAGCCTTCGAGATGATCTGAGCTAGTCCTGTCGGGCCAGACGCCCGACGATCAGCAGCAGCAGGGCCAGGGCCAGCAGGGGCGAGCCCGCGCCGGACAGGGCTGCGCAGCCGCCGCCGCTGTCCGAGGGCGCGCGGCAGATCCCGTCAGCGCCGCAGAGCTGGTTGTCCGGGCAGTCGCCGTCGTCCTGGCACGGGCCGGTGTCGGTATCGGTATCGACGTCGGTGTCGGTGTCGGCGTCGGTGTCGGCGTCGGTGTCGGCGTCGGAGTCCGCATCGGAGTCAACGTCGGAGTCCGCGTCGGAGTCAACGTCGGAGTCCGCGTCGGTATCGACGTCGGTGTCGGTATCGATGTCGGTGTCCGCGTCGGTGTCAACGTCGGCGTCCATGTCCGAGTCCCCCATGGGCTCGCTGTCAAAGGTCACGCGCACGCGGTACGCGTCGATCCACACGTCTGCGTCGCGGGCGCCGCCCGGGTGCGAGTGCAGCTCGGTCCGCGCCACCAGTGCGTTCACGTCGCTCCAGGCCCAGGCGCCGAGATCGCGGGTCACGTCCACCGTGTCCCAGCCCGCGGCTGTATGGTGCCAGCTGGTCGAGGCTGCTCCGCCCCCGGAAAGCTCGACCAGGATGTCGAACTGGCCCGAGTCGTACTGGGTCCTACCCAGGCTCTGCACCTCTACCCTCTGGATCGTCTCCTCGCCCGCGGGATCGCAGAAGCCCCAGTCCCGGCCGCGCAGCACCTCACCGTCGTCAAGGTTGGGGCTGTGCGCCTCGCGGCCGTCGGGCGCTCCTGCGGCATTGCCCGGCGACTCCCAGTCGCCGCTGGCCGCGGCAGAGCCGGCGTACCGCTCGGACACGTGCACGCCCTCGCCCGGGTAGTCGCAGTCGGCGTCGGTGTCGGCGTCGGTGTCGGCGTCGGTGTCCGCGTCGCCGTCGCCGCCCACGTACTTGAACTTGGTCGGGAAGAAGGTGATCGAGTTCGAACCCGGGTCCTCGGCCCGCAGATAGCTATTCTTGCACATCCAGTACGTGCCGATGTTGATGTCGTGGTAGCCCTCGCCGATGTCCTGGCGCTGCTCCACCAGGTGATCGCCGTGCCCGGTGTCCTTGATGTGGTATTTGGCCGGATAGTGCGCGCGGCTGCCCGTGTCGCGGAAGCGGATCGTGATCTCGTACCAGCCCACGCCGTGCGTGGCGAAGTCCGGGGTGTAGTCGACCCACTGCGGGCCGCTGGGATCCGGCTCGTCCGCGCTTTGGTAGTTCGAGGTGTACCAGTACTCGTTGTGCGCCCGGGCCACGTTGTAGCGCCGGAAGTCGATGCGATCGCCGTTCTGGCCGTTGTTGGCGTCCTGCTTGGGCTGGGTGGTGTCCTCGTCGCCGGTGTGGGCGTCCACCTCCACGGTGTAGGTCTGGCCCGGGGCAAGGGAGCCCTGGAAGCCCTGGCAGTCGTCCGGCGCGGGCGCAGAGCTGCTGGCCGGCGGTGCGTGCGAGAGCAGGGCCGCGACAGAGCTGATCATCGCGGCGCGGAGGATGCGTGTCATCGGACACCTCCCGGGAACTGGACGCGGCTGTTTTCGGCAAGCCTAGCACGGACCAGGGCTCTGACGAAAGGAGTAGTCGAGATAAGTTGCCTAGTCTCCGGGCCTTCTGCTATACGGAGACGTTCGCGATCCCCCGTTCTGGGAGGACTGATGGAGGCGGTGTACATCAGCGTGGCCGTGGTCGCCGTGATGGCTGCCGTGTTCCTCGGCTGGCGCATGCGGGCCGAGGCCGCGGCGTCGCGGGAGGCCCGGACCCGCGCCGACGAGCTGTCCGCCAGGCTGGAGCAGACGCGCACCGAGCTGTCCCGGCGCAAGGAGGATCTGAACAAGCTTCGCTCCGACCTCGACGGCAAGCGCGGCAAGAGCCGAGGCCAGAAGCGCAAGGTGCAGGAAGCGCGCGCCGAGGTGGAGGAGCTGAAGGAGGAGCTCCGCAACAACGAGGAGGAGCACCGCGCCCGCGCCGAGGAGGTGTCCCGGCTGCGCGGAGAGCTGACCCGGGCGAAGAAGGCGATCGAGGAGGCGGGCGAGGCCGCCCGCGAGGCGGCCGAGGCCAAGGTTCGCGCCGCCCGCGAGGCCGCCGACGCGGCGACCGGCGACCTGCCCCTGTTCAAGGAGCGGGCCGAGCGCGCCAGCAAGGAGCTGGGAGAGGCCCGCAAGGACCTCAAGCGGCTCAAGGCCGAGATCAAGACCACCAACAAGCGGGCAGCCCAGGACCGCGCGCTGTACGTGGTTATCCGCAAGCAGCTCGAGGCGGCCCAGGACCGCATCGCGCATCTCGAGGGCCGCGACGTGAAGGAGGCCAGGGCTGCGGAGCGCATCGAGAAGATGCAGCGCAGGGTCAGCAGGCCCGCGCAGGCGCCGGAACCGGAGCCCGAGGCCGTGCCCGAGGCCGACGAAGTCACGCCGGAGCCGGAGGCGCAGGCGGAAGCCCGCGAGGGCGAAGGCTCCGAGGTCGCGCAGGAATCCGTACCGACCGGCGGGGACAAGGCCGAGTAGGCCTCAGTCGATCTCCCGGTTCAGCTCCAGCCCGCGATACCGACCGCTCCAGATCCAGGTCTCGAGGAACCGCTGCTCGCCGTGGAGCTTAATCGGCATCAGGTCCGGCCGCGCGCCAAAGCTCGCCGACTCCTCGTGCAGCAGCTCGGCCGCGGGCTCGTAGATCGAGACCCAGCCCTGCTCCCGCAGCCGCAGCGACAGGTCGCAGTCCTCGTACATGCCGAATCCGTATCCCTCGTCGTACCCGCCGGCCGCGCGGAAGGCCCCGGTGCGCACCAGCACCGCGGCGTGGGTCACCATCGCCAGCTCCCGGGCCCGGGCCACCTCGTCCGCCTCGCGCGAGAAGTAGCGGTGGATGTGCACGGGCACGCCGTCCTCGGCACGGAAGTCGACCCCGGCGTGCTGCACGGTGACGCCGTCCGGGAACAGCAGCCGCGCGCCGATCGCCGCCGCCTTCGGGTGGCGCCCGAGCCGCGCCTGCATCGCGGCGTCCCAGCTCGGATGCGGCAGCACGTCGGAGTTGAGCAGGAAGAAGCTCTCGCCCTCGACCTGCTCGGCGCCCGCGTTGACCGCGGCCGGAAAGCCGCGGTTTTTCTCCAGCAGCACGGCGCGCGTATCGCTCCTCCGGGCTCGCTCGCGCACCAGCGCGCGGGTCTCGGAGTCGGGCGAGGCGTCGTCGACCAGGATCGGGCGATGGCCCTCGAGCAGGGGGAGCAGCCGGGCCAGGTGCTCGGCCTGACCGTACACCGGGATCACGATCTCAGCCACGGCGCATGCTCCGGCGAGAGATAGCTCAATGCGTACGGCCCATCGATGAAGCACTCGGGCCGGAAGCAGTCCTGCTGCTCGGCGGCCGCCACCATCTCCTGCCAGCGGGCCGGCACCTCCTCGATCGGCAGCGTGGCCTCGTGCGAGTGACACAGCCGGAAACGGCCGTCCGGCTCGATCACGCCGGTCAGGGCCTTGCACCGGCAGTCGCGGTGCGCGCCGCTGCGCAGGAACTCCGGGATCGCGGCCGTGAACTCGAGGTTGCCCCGGGCGCGTTCGGGCAGGCGGGCCAGCAGCGCCTCCAGCGCGTCGATCTGCTGCGAGCTCCAGTCGACCGCCGCCTCGCTCTGGAAGTACGAGCCGCGCACCGCCGGGCGCAAGGCCACCTCGCAGTCGTGATACTCGGCGATCTGGGCCACCTGCTCCAGGCCTTGGATCTCGTCCGGCATCAGGGTCAGGGACAGCCGGGGCCGGCGCGAGAAGCAGGACTTGACGAACAGCAGGTTGCGCAGCACCTCGTCGTACCCGCCCTCGAGGCCGTGGCGCGCATCGTGCAGCGGTGCAAAGCCGTCCAGGCTGAAGCAGACCAGCAGATCCGGGTCCGAGTCGACCAGCTGCTCCAGTACGGGGCGCACCCCATACCCGTTGGTTACCACGGCGCGCTCGTGGGCTTGTGGAAAGCGCTCGCGGGCCCAGGCCACGGCGCGTGTCAGCTCGGGGTGCAGCGTGGGCTCGCCGCCGAACCAGTTGAGGTACTGCAGGCCGTCGAAGAAAGGGTCGGCCAGGGCGCGGGTCAGGCGATCGAGGTCGAGATGCTCGGGCTCGCTGGGCGGCCGCTTCCAGATCGAGCAGATCGTGCACCTGGAGTTGCAGGCCCAGGTGGCGGCGATGGAGAGCAGCTTCACCTCATCACTCCGGCGCTCCGATGCTGTTTGTCGCGCGCTTTCCATAGCATAGCGACCCTGGTTTGACAACGACCCCTCCCCGTGCTAACTGTGCGATAAGATTGATAGCTTCCCCGGATTGCACGATGTCGGGACGCGTGATGATCGTCTTTCACGGGATGCTCCCCCGGCCGGGGCGACCCGTGGTGGGCAACGGCCTGCGCGCCCGGGCCCTGGGCCAGGGCTGCAAGGCCGCCGGATTCGAGGTCTTCTACGCCGCGACCCACCTTGGCGAGGCCCCGGATCCCTCCTGGCCCGAGACCCTCAAGCTGTACCCGTACGCGCCCGAGACCGGTCTGCGGCCGGCCATCGACCGGATCAATCCGGACGTGCTGATCCTGCTCCAGGTGGAGGAGCTGAAGGACCTGCCGCCACTGCGCATCCCGGTCGTGGCCGACCTGTTTGCCCCGCGCGTGCTCGAGGCGCAGTACCAGGACATGGAGCGCGAGGGCGAGGTGATCCAGCGCATCGCGGCCCTGACCCGGGCCGACGCCTTTCTCTGCACCAACGGCCGGCAGCGCCAGTACTACCTGGCCTGGCTGCTGATGGCCGGCGTGGACGTGCGGCAGAACCCGCTGCGCGTGGTGCCGCTGGGCGTGGATCCCGAGACCCCGGAGCGCGAGGAGTACCCGGACGAGGCGCGCTTCGTGGCCGGCGGCGTGGGCTGGCCGTGGATCGAGAACGACCAGGCGATCTCGACCTTGCTCCAGCGGCTGGAGGAGCGGGCCCGGGGCAGTCTCGAGCTGTACGGCGGTCAGTACCTGATCGCCGAGGGCGGCGCCCAGACCAAGGAGCCGGACCTGCCGAGCTCCAAGCGGCTGCGCAAGCGGGGCATGATCCCGTACGACGAGCTGCTCGTCGAGTATCGCCAGGCCACGGCCGCGCTCGACATCGCGCTGCCCAACGCCGAGCGCGAGCTGGCGCTCTCCTTCCGCACCCTGGACTACCTGGTCTCGGGCCTGCCCGTGATCGTGCCTGCGCACTCGGTGATCGCGCACACGATCGCGGTGGCCGAGGCGGGCTGGATCGTGGACCCGGCAGACCCCGACTCGGTGGGCGCGGCCGTGGACCAGGTACTCGACGATCCCGAGGAGGTGAAGCAGCGCGGCGCCCGGGCCCGGGCCCTGGCCCTGGAGCGCTTCGCCTGGGACAAGGCCGCGGCCCCGCTGGTCGAGCTGCTCCGGGAGGGACCTGTCCGGCGGGAGCGACGGCCCTCGCTGATCCGCACCGTGGCCGACATCGCGGATCGCGCCCTGGCCGAGCGGCGGGAGCACCAGCTGACCGAGCAGCGCAACCAGAAGCTCTCCGACGAGAACCGCGAGGTGCGCACCTCGCTCGATCGCACCGTGGAGGAGCTGAAGACCGTGCGCGAGCAGGTCCGGCTCAAGGATGACGCCCTGGTCGAGCGGGGCCGCGAGAACGACGCGCTGGAGCTGAAGCGCTCGCAGCTGACCCAGGACCTGGACAACGCCCGCAACGAGGTGATCCGCCTCGAACGGGAGCTGGGCGCCCTGCGGCCCAAGCACGAGGCCGCGGACAAGCTGGCCGGCGAGGCCGAGGGCCTGAAGAAGCAGCGCGACGACCTGCTGGACAAGCGCGAGCAGTTTCGCGAGGAGCTGAACCAGGCCCGCCGCGCGGCCGAGGCGGCGCAGACCGAGGCCGAGCGGCAGCGGGTCGGCCGCGAGGGCGAGGCCCGGCGCGCGGACGACGCGCACGAAAAGATGAAGACCCTGGCCACCAAGCTCGACGAGGCGGAGCGCAAGCTCGAGGACGCGAACAAGCGGCTGGAGCTGAGCCGGCCCGAGTCGGACGCTGCGGCCGCGCGGCTAAAGGAGCTCGAGGTCGACAACCAGCGCCTGCAGGAGGAGCTCGACCGGGCGGCCGCACGGCTGACCGAGGAGATCGAGCGCCGGGACGCCAAGCTCGAGGACCTGGGCAACCAGCTGGAGCGGACCAAGGGGGGCCGGGATCACTCCGAGCAACGGGTCGTCGAGCTGGAGTCGCAGCTCGACGAGGAGCGCCGCCGGCTGGACGCGGCCCGCCACGAGCTGTCCGCGGCCCAGCGCGAGCTGGCCGCGATACAGGCCAATCCGGTGTACCAGCTGGGTAAGCGTTTCCTGAGGAAGTAGGGGCGGCCCCGCGTGGCCGCCCTTATGTGGCCTCCCTCATGTGGCCTCCCTCATGTGGCCTCCCTCATGGGGCCGTCCTCATGGGGCCGTCCTCATGGGGGCGCCCACATGGGGGCGCCCCTACGGGACGTCTATCCGCTCTCCGCGCTCAGATCCAGCAGCCCCTTCATCGACAGAAACGCAAAGGCGCAGACCACCAGCGAGTGCTCGATGGTCTGGTCCGCTATCAGCCGCGGGACGCGGGTCAGCGGGACCTCCTCGACCTCGATCTCCTCGTCCTCGTCGGGCTGTGGGTCGCCGGCCGGGTGCGCGCCGCGCGCGATGTAGGTGAAGGTGCGGTTGGTCTGGATCGCCGGGTTGGGCGTGACCGAGCCGATCGCCTCCCAGGTCAGCGCCTCGTACCCGGTCTCCTCGAACAGCTCGCGCTTGGCAGCCTCGAGGGGATCCTCGCCGCGCTCGGCCATGCCGCCCGGGATCTCCACGGTCACCTCCTTGGTGCCCTGGCGGTACTGCCGGATCAGCAGCACCTTGCCGGCGTCGGTCAGGGCGATCACGTTGACCCAGTCCGGCGCCTCGATCACGGCGAAGCCCTTTTCGCGGCCGTTGCTCTGCGAGCGCGCCAGGTCCTCGCGCACGGTGAACACGCGGGTGGTGCACAGGGTCTTGCTCTCGAGTTCTTCCCACGGCAGCACGGTCATCGCAGCGAGCCCTCCTGTTGTCCCCGCCCGGTGGCTCCGGTTCGTCCGGAGAGCGCGCAGTCTAGCACCCCTGCGATCGGGAGCAAGGGTAAAGCGCGAGTTGCTGCCGCGCGGCGGTCGGTGGTGGGCAAAATGGACACTATTTGCAGACGGGTGCTACACTTTTCGCCATGTTCAAGACCTGGAGCCGGGAGCGGAAGCTATGGGCGGGCGGGGCGTTGCTGTTCGCCCTGGGCTCGCTGCTGATGGCCGGTCCGGTGGCGCGGATCTTCGACGGCGTGGCCGACTCGGTGGGACGGCCCAACTTCGACCGGGTGTTCTCGGCCTGTGAGTTCATCGTCGCCGGCGTGCTGGTGATCTGGCTCGGCCGGCGGATGCAGGCGCTGGGGTCGCTGGTCGGGCTCAAGCTTCTGGCCTGGGCGCTGTGGGGCCTGGCCGTGTTCCTCGCCGAGAGCAGGAACCTGCTGCAGGTCGAGCACGTGCACTACTTCCAGTACGGCCTGCTGGGGTTGATCTTGTGGCGCGTGCTGCGCGGGCGCATCGTGTGGGTCGTGCTGCTCGGCGCGGGCGTGGGCCTGCTCGACGAGATCGTGCAGGGGCAGGTCAAGGGGCGGTTCTTCGACTGGGCCGACGCCATGTTCAACCTGCTCGGCGTGGTGGGCGGCGCGCTGATCGCGTGGAGCGCGTCCGCGACCAGGGAGAGGCCGAGCGGGTTTGCCAAGCTGGCCCAGGTGGCGCTGCTGGTGCCGCTGGTGATGCTGGGCTCAACAAGGACAGCCGCTGCGGGCGGAGTGAAAGTCAACTGGCGGGGCTGGCCGGATCCGACGATGGCGCTCGAGGCCCTGAAGATCTCCCCGGAGAGTCTCGGCCGCCCGGCTGATACCGGCTCGCTGCCGGGCATGAGCCCTGTCGCTATCGACTATCTGGCCAAGCCGTTTTTCTACCTGCGCTACGAGTACACGCTCGACAGAGAACGGCTGGAATACTCCAATCAGAAGCAGATCGATGTCGTCGGCCAGCGACACCCTTACGCAACCCCGCTGGTGACATCAGAGCGGTTCCTGAAGTCAAAAGTGCTCACGGAGGCGCTCGGAAAAGACCTGGCTGCCGCCGTGCAGGAAGCCGTGACCGAGGCGGTCAGCTGCCGGAGAATGTTCCAGTTCTGGCTGGCAGAAGTCACGAGCGTCGATGAGCGAGCAGCCCTGGAGCAGGCGCTGCTTGCGGCCTACCTCCCACGCAGAGAAGGAACCGCAATGCCCGACCTGGCCATCGTGCGGAGGATCGCCCAAGTCAAGCGGCTGGGACTGGCGCTCCAGGGAGAGAGACTGGCTATCGCCGCAAAGCGGCTGGAGCAGGCCGCGATTGTCGGCGCATCAGTACCCGGACCGGTCCTCGGGAATACCAACGCTTGTGCACGGGGGGATGTGCGTTTCTTCGAGCGCACGCTATGGGGGCCGGTTGTGGTCGGCGGCCCGGGCGAGACAGAGTTCGATTGCGAAGATCCGCTGCTCGTGCTCGACCTTGGCGGAGATGACACCTACAACATCAGCGCGCGGCCGCTGCCTGCGTGGCAGCGTATGCAGGTCTCGGTCCTCGTGGATGCCAGTGGGAACGATAGTTACCAGGCGAGTGGGAGAGGCCAGCTCGGAGGAGCGTTCTTCGGTTACTCAATTCTGATCGATTCTACGGGTGACGATATGTACGTGGCAGACGAGATAGCGCTCGGCGCCGGTGTCGTGGGATACGGGCACCTGATCGATCGGGCGGGCTCGGACACGTATCGCGCCCGCGCGCTGGCTCAGGGGGCTGGCGTGATCGGTGACGGTGCTCTTAGTGATGATGCAGGTGCGGATCGATACGACCTGGGTATGTTCGGCCAGGGCTCTGGCGGGGTGGGGGGCAACGGGGCGCTGATCGACCGCAGCGGAGATGATCTGTACTCCATCGGCGGACTGATCCCCGACTTCCGCGAGCCGAACAAGGGCTCCATAAGCTACGGCCAGGGGTACGGCTTTGGTCACCGGGAGCTCGGCCTGGCCGGAGGGAGAGGGACGCTGGCAGACCTCGACGGGCACGATACATATCAGGCGAGCTATTTCGGGCAGGGCGTGGGTTCCTTTTACGGTAGTGGAGTGCTCTTCGACGGCGGTGGCAACGATCGCTACCTCTCCCACCGCTACAGCCAGGGCGCGGGCGTGCACATGGGCGCGGGATACCTGATCGACCGGAGCGGCGACGACCTGTACGACGCCTTTGGCGTGGCCCAGGGCATCGGCCACGACCAGGCGGTCGGCGTGCTGGTCGACGGCAGCGGCAACGACCGCTACGACCTGGGCTTTCTCGGCCAGGGCGGCGCGCGCGCCGGGGGCATGGGATTATTGCTCGACGGCGGGGGCGCGGATCGGTACTGGGCCGGCGGCAAGAACACGCAAGGAGCGGCAGAGACCGGCGAGGATCCGCAGCGCAACAGCATGGGCCTGCTGATCGACCTCGGCGGGCAGGACTTCTACACGGGCCAGGGCAAGAACAACACGATCTGGCGCGACGCGGGAAAGAGCGCGGGCATCGACATGGAAGAGGACCAGCCCGCCGCGCCCTAGCCGCGCGCGAGGAGTGACACGGATGTTCGAAGGACTGGTTCGGAGCTTCCTGTACTACCCGTTGCAGAACCCGCGCGAGGCGCCGGTCCCGCCGTACTGCGGCGACCCGGACGAGGTGTGGATCAACGCCGGCGACGGCAACGAGATCCACGGCCTGCACTGGAAGGCAGCTGAGGGCCGGCCCACGATCCTGTTCTTCCACGGCAACGCCCAGAGCGTGTTCGAGTGGTGCCTGATCCACGAGGAGCTCGCGCCCGCCGAATGCGGGCTGCTGCTGATCGACTACCCCGGGTACGGCAAGAGCTCGGGTCAGCCCGCCGAGGAGGGCCTGTACGCTGCAGGACGGGCCTCGCTGGAGTGGCTTAAGGCCGAGGGCGGCGTGCCCGAGGGCCGGATCGTGCTCTTCGGCAAGTCGCTCGGCGGGCCGGTCGCGGCCGAGACCGCGATGCACTGCCAGCCCCTGGGCGTGGTGCTCGAGTCTACCTTCCGCTCGATCCCGCACGTGGCGCGCAAGCTGCTGCCGATGCTGCCCGTGGACGCGGTCTTGAAGAGCGAGCGCTACGAGACCGCCGAGCGGGTGCCCAAGATCGGGGCGCCCGTGCTGGTGATCCACGGCACGATCGACGAGCTGATCCCGTTTGCCGAGGGCCAGGCCCTGTTCGAGCTGGCGGGCGAGCCCAAGGCGCACTTTTGGGTCGAGCAAGCCGGGCACAACGACGTGAGCATGGTGGCCGAGCGGGCGTACGGCGAGCGGCTGCGGGAATGGCTGGACAAGATCGAGTGATCGGATAGCACCGCGGGCTGTAAGCCCGCGGTCAGGGTGGCCTTCGGCCAAGCCCGGCGGGCTAGCTGCGGTTGCAGGTCAGACAGGGTCGTGTTACCAGCCCGCCGGCAGGCGGGCTTCCAGAGAAACCTGACCGCGGGTTTCCAACCCGCGGTTCATCGGTTAGTACCGGTTCCTGTGCAGCACCGCCCCCAGGCTCCGCTTGGGCACGTGCAGCACGTCATCGTCATCGAGCCAGTACTTCACCTCGTCGTCGCGCTCCTCGAGCACGGGCGCCTCGGCCGGGTACCCCAGCGCGATCACGCCGATCACGTCGCGATCATCGGGCACGCCGAAGTCGCTCCTGATCCCGTCGCGATCGATTCCGCCCAGCCAGCAGGTGGCGATGCCCTGCTCCGCGGCCGCGAGAATGATGCTCTGCAGCGCCGCGCCCGCCTCCCACTGCGGGAAGCTCGATCTCTCCCTGGCCCACAGCGCCACCACGTACGCCGTGGGACGCTGGTCTGGCTCCGGGTCGCGCCGGGGCTTGACGTACGCCCCCCACTTCAGATGCGCGAACAGCGCCTCCCGCCTCGCGGGCTCGTCGATCAGCAGGAATTCCAGCGGCTGCAGGTTGGCCGCGCTCGGCGCGAGCCGCGCGCCCTCGAGCAGGTCCAGCAGAACCGGCTCCGGGATCGACTGCTGCTCGAAGCGGCGTACGGTGCGGCGGCTGCGGATTGCCTCGCGGATGTCCATCATCCAACCTCCGTTACTGTTCTCCAAACACCCCGGTCAGCTCCTCGCGCAGCGTGGCGTGCAGCGCGCCGTTGCTGGCCAGGAGATTGCCCGTCTGCCAGAAGTCGTCGTCCGCGCCGAACCCGCTGACCGTGCCACCGGCCTCGCGTACCAGCAGCACGCCGGCCGCGATGTCCCAGCGCGAAAGACCCAGCTCGTAGAAGGCGCCGAAGCGGCCGCAGGCCACGCCGGCGAGATCCAGCGCGGCCGAGCCCATGCGGCGGATGCCCTGGATGTGGCGGAAGACCCGCGCCAGCGCTTCGAGGTACTCGGGCAGCCGCTCCTTGCACCGGAAGGGGAAGCCCGTGGCCACCAGCACGTCGGCCAGGGCGGTCTCCGGGCCGACGGCGATCGGCTCGCCGTTGAGGAAGGCGCCGTGGCCCAGCCTGGCGCTGAACAGATCCCCGCGCAGCGGCTCGTGCACCACGCCCACCACGGGCTCGTCGCCGCGCATCGCCGCGATCGAGATCGCGGACCAGGGTAGGCCGTGGGCGAAGTTGTTGGTGCCGTCCAGCGGGTCCACGACCCAGGTGTACTCGCTGACCCCCTGCTGCGCCCCGCCCTCCTCGGCCAGCACCGAGTGTTCGGGAAAGCGCTCCTGCAGGGAGCTCACGATCATCATCTCCAGCTCGCGGTCGACCGCGGTGACGATGTCGAAGGCGCTCTTCTTTTCGGCCCCGATCGACTCGTCGCTGTGCAGCGCCTCGACATAGCGTCGGCCAGCGAGCCGGGCCGCCTCGAGCGCGGCCTGCAGCATCTCGGATTCGAACGGCTCTTCCGCGTTCATCGGGCGTCCTTCTTGCCGAATCCGGGCAGGCCGGCCGCGGGATCGTCCCGTGGGTCCTCGGCGATGCGCACCGGCCGGGAAACCGGCGTCGTGGCGTACGGACGCTCCCAGGGCAGGCTGATCTCCCCGGCCTCGGCCCGGCGCAGCCAGTCGCCCGGGCTGGTGATGCCGAAGCCCACGAAGCGGGCATTGACCGTGCGGGTCCAGAACTTGTTCTCCGGCTCGCGGCCGAGAAAGGTAAAGGTGCGGAGCTCGGGCTGCAGACGGCCGGCCGTGATCGCCTGGCCCGCGCGCTCCACGTCGAGCAGCAGCACAGCCGGCCCCTGCGGCACCCTGGAGGGCCGGGCCTCGTCGCGGCCGATCCGGCGGATCGCGGGCTGCACCCACAGGCCCGCTGGCGGGCGATCGAGCACCCCGCCCTCGAGCACGGCCTCGCCGGGCCCGCGCTCGGCGAAGTCGACCAGCGCAGCCCTGCCCGGGGCCGTGGCCATCGGGCCGAAGAAGGCCACGGTGCCGTCGCCCAGGGGGTGGCCGAGATCGAGGCCGCGGGTCACCCGGACCAGCGTATCGCAGAACTCGTCGGCCGCGAGGTGCTCGACGAAGATCCGCTTGAGCGAGTCGCGGCGCTGGCCGCTGCAGAGGAAGGCGCCGATCGCCGTGGCCCGGGCCGCGCGCTCTAGATCGTCGCCGGCGCGGACCAGGGCGTCGTTGTCCGTGGCGCCGCCCTCGGGCGGCCCGGAGGCGACCGGGGGCAGCGCCCGGTTCACGCCCGGGTGCTCTGTCAGGTACTGTGCCGCCTCGTCCTCGCCGTGGACCAGCGCGAAGGCGCCGGAAGACAGGTCGCACTCGTGGAGCAGCTCGGCCAGCAGGAATCCCACGGGCCCGCAGTGCGCCGGCGGCAGCAGGATCACGCCGTTGCCCGCGGGCAGCGCCTCGAGCAGCACGGACAGCGGCTGGATCAGGGGCAGGTCCGCGGCGGAGAGCAGCGCCAGCACGCCCAGCGGCACCCGGCCGTGGTACCGGTCATCCGAGACCGCGGGCGGCGGCGGACGGTCCGCGGCCTCGCCGACGAGCACCGAGGACAGGCGGACCTCGAGCCGCGCGTCCCATAGCGGGCGGCCCGTGGCCGTGGCGATCGCCCGGGCCAGCTCCTGGCGGCGGTTGAGCATCTGGGCCTTGAGCTTGCGCAGCAGGGCGGCCCAGTCCCCGGAGCGGGGCGCGGCGTCGAAGCGGTCGAGCGCCTTGACCGCGGCCTCCACCGCGCGGTCGATCATCTCGCGGTGCGTGGCGATGTTCCAGGTGATGCGGGCCAGGTCCCCGGGATCGCGGACGCAGATCTCGGCCTCGTTCTGGCGGGAGCGGAGGAACCGACCGCCCACGTAGTACGCCTTTGTCTTGAGCTTGCCGGTGAGCTTCATCGTGCCCCCTGGTCAGCCCGGGCAGGGCTGTGCTATAGCAGGGGCGCGCGAGGATTGCAAAGCGGATGGGTCAGGATGCGTGTGGTGCTCCAGCGGGTCTCGTCGGCATCGGTCCGCGTTCACGGCGAGGGCGTGGCGGCGATCGGCAGGGGCCTGCTGGCGCTGGTCGGCGCGGGCGGGGAAGACAGCGAGGCCGACGCTTCGACGCTGGCCCGCAAGACGGCCGAGCTGCGGATCTTCGAGGACGACGAGGGCAAGATGAACCGCTCGCTGCTCGACGTGAACGGCGGCCTGCTCGCGGTCAGCCAGTTCACCCTGTACGCGGACTGCCGCAAGGGCCGGCGCCCGTCCTTCGGCGGGGCGATGAAGCCCGACGAGGCCGAACGGTTGATCCGCCATTTCGCCGCGCAGGCGCGAGCGAGCGGTGTGGATCCTGTTGGTGAGGGCCGCTTCGGCGCGATGATGGAAGTCGTCCTGGTCAACGACGGCCCGGTCACGATCGTGCTCGAGAGTCGCGGAGGCAGGCTGTGCTGAAGTACATCGCCGTGGCCGGCAACATGGGAGCGGGCAAGACCAGCCTGGTCGAGTTCCTGCAGCGCCACTTCGACCTGATCCCGTTCTACGAACCCAACGACGAGAACCCGTACCTGGCGGACTTCTACCGCGACATGGCGCGCTGGTCCTTTCACTCCCAGACGTACTTCCTCTCGAAGAAGGCGCGCCTGCACCAGCGGCTGCAGAGATCCAGGGGCACGGCGATCCAGGATCGCACGATCTACGAGGACGCCGAGATCTTCGCCCGCAACCTGTACCAGCAGGGGCTGATGGACCCGCGGGACTTCGCCACGTACTGGGAGCTGTACGAGGCGGTGCGGGCCTCGCTGCGGCCGCCGGACGTGCTGATCTATCTCAAGTCCAACCTGCGCACGGTGCGCCGCCGCATCGCGGGGCGCGGCCGCGATATCGAGCAGGCGATCCCCGTCGAGTATCTCAAGCGCCTGCAGCGGCTCTACGACCGGTGGATCAAGCGCTACGCGCTGTCCCCGCTGATCGAGTTGCGCACGGACAAGATGGACTACGTGAGCGATCTGGTCGATCAGATCGACCTGCTCAAGCAGATCGAGAGGCACGTTCGTTGACCCTCAGACCGCTGGTGGCCGACCTGTCGGTCGATCACGAGATCTACCGTCCGGTGGAGCACATCGCTCCCTTCATGCCCGAGGGCTTCCTCACCTGGAGTCCGCAGGAGGGCGAGGAGGGGCCGAACCTGAAGCAGGTGAGCCACGTGATCCTCTCCGGCTCCACCGCCTCGATCGTGCATCCGCCCGAGTGGATCACCGACGTGGAGTCGCTGGTGCGGGTCTCCACTGCCGAGCGCATCCCGCTGCTCGGTATCTGCTTCGGGCACCAGCTGATCGCGCGCACCGGCATGGGCAAGGTGCGCCGCACGCCCACGCCCGAGCTGGGCTGGTTCGAGCACGAGCGGCAGAGCTTCGAGAACCGATCGTTCCGACTGCCGCGGCACTTCTTCGCGTACATGGCGCATCTCGACGACGTGACCGGTCTGCCCACCGGCTTCGAGGTGCTGGCCGCGACGCCGCGCTGCCCGGTGGCCGCGATGGCGCACTGCGAGGCGCCGATCCTCGGCCTGCAGTTCCACCCCGAGCTGCCGCTCGACCTCGCGATCGAGGTTCAGCGCGAGTTCCCGGTGATGTTCCCGGCGTACCAGGCCGCAGTGGTGCCCGAGTTCGCCGAGCCGCGGGACGATGGGCTGGGCGAGAAGCTGTTCGCCGATTTCCTCAAGCTGTAGCGATCACGGCTAGCGGTCCAGCACGTCGAAGCCGGCGATGCGGAAATGGCGATCGAAGGTGAAGGCCTTGGGGATGCGGTGCCTGCGCATCAGCACGAAGCTAGTGCAGTCGGTGAAGCTGACTCGCTGGTCGCCGTACTTCTCGAACAGGTAGAGCGCCTTGCGCTCGTCCTCCTCTTCGGGCCTGAGGATGGTGACGCGCTTCGAGGCGTACAGCAAGCGCATCTTGTTGGCTGCAAATCGATGGCCGGCCCGTCGTCCAACCATCGTGCAGGTCTCCTCCATGACCAGACTGCTGATAACGAGAGGAACTCGCTGATCTTCGAGCTGGTCCCAGATCGGCGCCGCCCGCTGGTACCAGGTGTCGCCGCTCAGGTACCGCGCTACCAGAGCCGAGGTGTCGACGAAGATCATCGCTCCTCCGGCTTGGGTGCATCGTCGTCGGGGGAACCATAGCCGGCGAACTCCTCTTCCAGGGCCTCGTACAGGTGCTTGTCGTGGTTGATCGAGTAGTCGTCGGGCACTGGCCCGTCCCAGGTGACCCTGTCGGCGAAGAATGGATCCTCCTCCTCTTGGTCGCGGGCCTCGGAGGTAAGATACTTCTCGAGTGCGTGCCTGATCAGCTCGCCGAGCGAGATGCCGTAGCTCTGCGCTCGCTGCTTCGCTTTCAGTTTCAGCTCTTCGGGCAGCATGATCGTCGTCCTGTGCATGGCACCCTCCGCGAATCAGGCAAAGCCATAATAGCACAGCCATAACTCGCGGTCCAGCGACTGAAAGTCGGGCCGGCGGGTCCTGCTCGAGAACCCGCCGGCCCTGGGTGCCGCTGACGGCGGGCGATGCTCACTGCTTGCTGCGCTTGCGCCCCTTCTTCCTCTTGGGCGGCGCCTTGATGGTGGTCTTGCCCTCGACCGTCACGTACGGCTCCAGCTTCTGCATCAGCTTCTTGCCGATGCCCTTGACCTTGATCAGCTCGGAGGCGGTCCGGAACGGATGCGCCTCGCGGTACTCCAGGATGGCCCGGGCCTTGGACGGCCCGACCCCGGGGAGCAGCTTGAGCTGAGCCTCGGTCGCGGTGTTGATGTTGGCCACGCCGGACGGCGGCGCCGCGGCGGCGTGTGCCGCGCCGGCCAGGCCCAGGGCCAGGACGACGGCGGCGACGGCGAGCAGGTTACGCAGACTGGGGTTCATGGTATCCCTCCTCTCGTGCCCCCTTGCCGGGGGCGGTAATTGTCCCGCTCCCGCGGGACGGATAGGCTCACAGCGCGACTCTCTGCTCCTCGGCCTGCTGGTCGCTCGACCGATCGGCCTCACGGCTGGCCCAGCGCGGGACCTCCTCCCGCAGGTGCAGCTTGCCGTTGACGGGCAGGGCGTCGAGGTTGAGGTTGAACGACCCGTCGCGATTGACAAAGGCGCGACCGATGCGCACCCAGAACGACTTGTCGAACCCCGGCTTCTCGATGATCGTGTACACGACCCAGATCTTCTCGGACATGACTCCATCCTCCTTTCCGGGTCCTTGTTGCGACCCGCTCCCTTGTAAGAGCAACCGCCGTGCCAGCTGGCCCCGGAAGAGGGGCCCGGGCGAGAACATCAACGAGCAAGACAGGTTGGAGGCCGAGCCCGGCCGTGACGAGCCGCTGTCAATTTGGCCGACCGTCCGGAATCCTGGACTTTGGGGTCCGGAATTCCGGACGATCGGGGTAAATAGCCGCCCGTGCTTGGCCCGGGGCCGTGGGTGTGCTACGCTGAAGACAGAGTCACGCTGGGTGCGACGCGATGAACAGCCCGATAGTGCGCAGACGTAACTTCCCTCGCGCACCGGTCGACAGCCCGGTGCAGTACCGCACGCCGAGCGGCCATCAGTACGGCGCCCGCACCGGCAACATCTCCACGGGTGGGGTGTTCCTGATCGCCGACGATCCCGACGTGCTGCCCCGGGAGAGGATCGAGGTCGCCCTGCAGCTCCCCGGCCTGGATAGCCCGGTGCTGGCGCGCTGCCGCGTGGTGTGGATTTCGGACAGACCGCTGTTCCGCGGCTCCCGCGTGTACGGCTTCGGCGTGCAGTTCCTCGATCTGCCCGATGGCGAGTTCATCGCGCTGGCCGCGCTGGTGGAGAACTACTGCCGGCTGTGGGAAGAGGGGGAGATGCCGTCGGTGTAGGCCGACGCCTCCCGATGCAGCTCGTACTGCCGTTTCGCCTCGGCCCGCTCGCCGCGGTTGGCGTGGAAGTCTCCGAGGATCTGGTGGCGGTTGAGCACCTGCCGGCCGGGGTACGTGCTGGGCAGGCCCAGGACCTGTAGCTCCGTGAGCAGGCGCTCGAAGCGGGCCAGGCGCACCGCCAGCGTGTTCTCGCCGTCCGTGGTCTCCCAGAAGTAGTGGTGCTTGACGAAGCGCACGCCGAATTCCGCGTGCTCGCGGTGCAGGTCCGAGCCCGGCTCGATGCCGCAGAAGGAGCTGCACGGGTTGACCCGGTCGATCGCCTTGGCGTGCCGCCGCAGGAACAGCAGGGTGCGCTCGAAATCGGCCTCGGTCTCGCCCGGGAAGCCGACCATCACGTTGACCACCGTGGCGATGCCCGCGCCGCGGCAGTCTGCCAGCACCCGTCCGGCCACGGCAACGGTCTGGCCCTTGCGCATGCTCCGCAGCACCGCGTCCGAGCCCGACTCCAGGCCGAAGTCGATCAGCTCGCAGCCGGCCCGGGCCAGCAGCCTGATCCGCGCCCGGTGCATCTCGGGCCGGAACACGCCCTGTCCGGCCCAGCGCACCGGCGCGCCCGCCACCACCAGGCGGTGGCACAGCGCATCGAGGAAGCCGATGTCGGCGTTGAAGGTCGAGTCGCAGAGGGTGATCGCGGTCGCGCCGTACCGCTCGGCGTTGTCGAGGATCTCTTCGAAGACCGGATCCGCGCCGCGCTGTCTGTACCCGGGCCAGAGATGGCGCTCGCTGCAGAACACGCAGCGCCGCGGGCAGCCGCGGCTGGTCATCAGGGGCAGCCGGGCCGGCTCGCGGTACGCCCCTCGCTCGATGGCGTGCCACGCGGGCAGGGGCAGGGCGTCGAGATCCTCGGCCCAGGCCGGCGCCCCGCCTTCCACGCCGCCCTCGGGCAGGGCGCGCAGCACGCCCGCGGGCAACGCGCCCCTGGAGCCGGCCTCGATCCAGTCCATCAGCCCGGGCAGCGCGGCCTCGCCCTCGCCGGTGATCACGAAGTCGATCGCAGGTTTTGGCGCCAGGCCCTGCGGGTCGCCCGTGGGGAAGCACTCGGGGCCGCCGAGCACGATCAGCGCGTCCGGACGGAGGCGCTTGATCCGTTGCGCCAGATCGAGGGCCACCGGCACCTGCGACGAGTTCACGGTCAGGCCGACCAGCGGCCGCGCCGCGTCCAGGGCCCGGGACAGGTGCCGCTCGATCGCGGCGTGGTGCTCGGTCAGCACCGGGTTGTCGGCCAGGCTGTCGCCGCGGTCCCAGCGGTACGCGCTCCCCGGATCCCACAGCCCGGCGTGATCGTCGCTGTGGCGGAACAGCTCGATGTTGAGGTCGAGCAGCTTCAGCTCGCGGTCCCTGGCGGCCGCGGCAGCCACGAGCAGGGGCGCGGTCAGGCCCGGGAAGTCAGGGCTGGCCGGCGGCGGCACCACCAGCAGGGCCTCGACCGGGGCTGTGCGACGGCGCGGCATGCTATGGCACCAGCTTCAGGAAGCGCAGGGCATTGCCGCCCCGCAGCCCGGGCAGGGCCTCGGCCGGGAGCGGGAACCGCGACAGGCTGTCCAGTGCCTCCTGGTACGGGTACGGCACGTTGGGCCAGTCCGAGCCGAAGCAGATCCGGTCCGCGTGGCGGGCCAGGTGTTCCGCGTCGCCGCGCCAGGTGGTGTCGAACAGGTCGGTGCGTACGTTGATCATCGTGGTGTCGAGGTACATCCGCGGGTGATCGTCGAGCGCGGTGAGGAAGGCATCGAACTCGTACCCGCCCATGTGGGCCACGCACAGGCGCAGCTCGGGGAAGCGCTCGAGCACCTTGCGGAACTGCTCGAAGCCGAGGAACTCGTTGGCCACCGGCGCTGTGCCGGCGTGGAAGAGGATCGGGAAGTCGGCTTCCTGGCAGCGCGCGTACAGCCGGTCCAGCCGCGGATCGTGCAGGCGGTAGCCCTGCACCAGGGGCTGGAACTTGAAGCCGAACAGGTGCGGTGAGTCGATGATCTCGTCCACCTGAGAGTCGAGGTCCTCGTCGTCCACGTGCACGCTGGCAAAGGGCCGGAAGATCTCGTGCTGCTGGCCGGCCTCGGCCATGAAGCGGTTGAGCTCGCGGGCCACACCCGGCCGGTGCGCGTACGACAGGCCCGTGGTCAGGGTCACGCCGTGGGAGGCCAGCGTGGCCGCGATCTGCGCCGCACTCTCGCGGTGCACGCCCCAGCGCCAGCCGTCGAAGAACCGCCACACCGCCTCGAACATGCGCTCCGGGAAGAGGTGCACGTGGAGATCGACGGTGATGGGGGGGGGCTCGGTCATCGGAGCCAGGCTTAACCGAGACCGGGGGTGGGTGCAAGTTTAGTCAGGTCCCGGCCGGGGTGGGGCTTCGCCCCAAGCCCGGAGGGCTTGGGGCCCTGCCCGCCGGCAGGCGGGCTTCCAGAGATCACCTGACCGCGGGTTTCTAACCCGCGGAGGGGGGGTGCCGTGGCGGGGTGGTTGTAATCATTTGCCGCTCCGCCCGCCCGCGGCTACACTCGCTCGCGATGAACCTGCCCTTCCTCGGCGAGATCTGCTCGGTCGGCGCGGCTTTGCTCTGGGCCGCGGCAGTGGTGCTGTTCCGCAAGAGCGGCGAGAGGGTCGCGCCCTTCGACCTCAACCTGTTCAAGACCGTGATCTCGCTGGCCCTGTTCCTGCCCACCATCCCGCTGATGGGCGAGTCGCTGGTCCCGGACAATCCGCTCGACGACTGGCTGTGGCTGCTCGCCGCCGGCCTGGTGGGTGTCTCGCTGGCCGACACGCTGTTCTTCATCGCCCTGGACCGGCTCGGCGCCGGCCTGACCGCGGTGGTGGACTGCCTGTACAGCCCGTCCGTGATCCTGTTCAGCTTCCTGTTCCTGGGCGAGCGGATCGGACTCTTCGGGTACTTGGGTGCGGGCTGCGTGATCTCCGCGATCCTGGTCGGCGCGGCAGGCGGGGCCCTGCCCGGGACGTCACGCAGGGATCTGGTGCTGGGCATCGTCACCGGCGTGCTGTCGATGATCTGCATGGCCCTGGCCGTGGTGATGACCAAGGAGGTCCTCGACCGCTCGCCCGTGCTGTGGACCTCCACGGTGCGGCTGCTCGGCGGCGCGGCGGGGCTGTTGCTGCTGGCCCTGATCGTGCCTCGCTGGCGCGGGTCGTTCGGGGTGTTCAGGCCGCGGCGGGTGTGGCGGGTGATGCTGCCCGGCTCGGTGCTGGGCAACTACGTGGCGATGATCGTGTGGATCGCGGGGGTCAAGTACACCCTGGCCTCCACGGCCGCGATCTTGAACCAGCTCTCCACGATCTTCATCTTCCTGCTCGCGGCCGTGTTCCTGGCCGAGCGGATCTCCCTGCGCCGCGGTATTGCTGTTACCCTGGCCGTGGCCGGGGCCGTGCTGGTCGCAGCGCAGGACATGCTACGGCAGTGGCTGCAGGAGATGCTATGATCTGCCTTTCCGGGAGGTCTTGATGCAACGCCTGGGTTTGGTGTGTCTGGTCGTGACGGCCCTGGTCTGCGGCTGCGTGGAGGACAAGGGCTCGCCCTTCGTGCTCGCGGGCCTGCCCGGGCCGCAGGTGCGCGACAGGTACGAGGCGCAGCTCGACGTGAAGGGCTTTCCCGAGAACGTGAGCTTCCGGGTGATTGCCGGGCGGCTGCCCTTTGGCCTGGTGCTCGAGCCGGACGGCCGGATCCACGGCCTGCCCACGGCGGTGCAGCGCGTGGAGTTCACGATCGCGGCCTCGGCGCCCGGCAGCGGCCGGGCCTGGACCTCGTCCGGCTCGCTGACCGTGACCGACCCGGCCGGCCTGCGTCTGCTGGTCGAGGACCTGCCGGTGGCCGCGCCGGGCCAGCCGTACTCGCACCCGCTCTCGGCCGTGGGCGGCAGGCCCGGCTCGTGGAGCCTGGTCCGGGCGCGGACCTTCACCGCGCCCGCTGGCGAGCCGAACCAGGCCCCACCCTCTGTTGACGGGGCGCCGTCCTGGCTCTCGCTCGACCCGGAGAGCGGCCTGCTGTCCGGAACCGCGCCCGCGGCCGAGCAGGTTGTGCTGCTGCTGGTCGAGGCCGCGGACGGCGCGGCCACGGCGCAGGAGGTGTATGGCCTGCGCGTGGGCGACGCCGCGACTCCGGGCTGGCTGCTTGCAAAGAGCGAGGCGTACGTGGAGCGCCAGATCGAGAAGCACGTGCCCTCGGGTCTGCACCTGGCCACGGAGGCGGATGGCTGCTTCTCCAACTACGGCGACTCCTGCTGCTGGAGCGCCACCTCGATGGGTGGGCTGGCCTTTCGCGCGGCCGTGCTCGGCACGAACGAGGCGGTCGCGCAGGTGGCGGCGCGCCTCCAGGGCCTGCGCACCCTGCGCCGCATCACCGGCCTCGGTATCCCGGGCCGGGCGTACGAGCACCGCGAGAACATCGACGGGCCGTGCGGGCACTGGTACATGCAGCCCGGCGGCAACCCCGATCAGCACGAGGGTGCGGGCGAGTTCTCGGGGTACCGTTTCTGGGTCGAGACCAGCCGCGATCAGATCGCGGGCAATCTGTGGGGTCACGCGATCGTGCACGAGACCCTGATCGGTCATCCCGAGCTGCGCGCGCTGGCCGCGGAGAACATCGTGTCCGTGACCCAGCACATCTGGGACAACCAGATGAAGATGGTCGACCTCGACGGGCAGACCACCAACTACGGCATGATGTCCGGGTACGGCTTCGACGGCTTCGATCCGTACGAGCTGGACGTGACCATGGGCAACGGCATGAACGCGATCATGCTGATCGACTGGTTCCAGATGACCTCGCAGGTGTCCGGGGACGCGGACACGCGGCAGAAATTTGCCGCGCGCCTGCAGGACCTGATCTCGGACCGGCCCAACCCGGAGCCGGGCCGCGAGTTCGAGCACGGGTACCTCGGCATCCTGGCCGACAACTACGCGTACGCGGAGTTCCCTCCGGGCAGCAACTACTTCACCACCATGAGCTGGTACAACGTGCACATGGCCTTCTCCACGTACTTCCACGCGGTGCGCTGGGCCTCGGACCCGGCCCTGCGCCAGGCCCTGCTCGAGGCCTTCCGCGCGGTGCTGTGGGAGGACAGGGAGCCGATGGAGTCGGGCTGCGACAAGCCCGAGCTGCGGCGGGCGCGGCGCGAGCAGAACCCGCACTACTCGTGGCAGTACCTCGCCGCGTACGGCGATCGCGACCCGGAGGTGATCTTCGAGTGTCTGACCCAGATGATGTACTGGATCGCGGTGCCGCGCTCCGACTATGCCGTGGAGAACCCGCTCGGCGTGCAGACCGTGCCCCCTCCTCACGAGGATTTCGCCTGCGAGCCGGTGCCGGTGCACCTGCGGCCCCAGTCGAGCAACTACCTGTGGCACCGCGAGCCGTACCGCCACACCGGCGGCAACGACACGCCGGGACGGGAAGACGGCGGGGGCGACGGGTTCGTTCCTTACTGGATGGGGCGGTACTTCGGCTTCGTGCCGGGGAGTATCTAGCGAGGTTGTACTTCCCCGAGTTCCTCGAGGACAGTGGAGTCGTTGCCGATCGCCCTGGGCGCTCCTACGATCCGCAGTACTCCTCGACGCACTGAAAGTTGTCCGGGTGGCAGACCCGGGAGCTGCACTGGTCGTCGGTCAGGCAGGTCTGGCCGTTGGCCTTGCGCGCCTCGCACTTGCCGCTGGCCACGCTGCAGTAACTGTCGACGCAATCCGGGCCGAGGGCGTCGCAGTCCTCGCCCAGCTCTGGATAGGCCTTGCACGTGCCCTGCGGCGGGGTAAGGGCGTAGCAGTACCCCAGCCAGCAGTCCGGGTTGTCGTCCTTGTGGCAGTCCTCACCGACCTTGGGCTTGGCTGCGCAGACCGAGTTCAGGCACACGCTGAACCCGTCGCAGGGATCGCCATGGGTCGTCTCGCAGGCGCCCTCGAGGGCCACGACCGGGTGGCACTTCTTGTCCGTGCCGCAGAACAGCCCGGCCTTGCAGTCCACTTCGGTCAAGCAGGCCTCCAGCTCGCCGGCAAAGTCCGCGCAGGTGTTGTTCTCGCAGCGCAGGCCCGCGGCGCAGAGCTCCGCGTTTTCCGTATCGCAGCTCTCGTCGAGCCCCTTGGAGGCAGTGCAGGTGCCCGTGGTCTTGCAGGTCCAGTGGTCGGGTGCGCCTGTGGGCTTGCACCAGTGGCCCGAGATGCACTCGGACTTGTACGGCGTGCAGTCGCCGGCCGCGGCAACCGTGCCCTCGAGCACGTCCTGGCATTCGGTGAGCAGGGCCGCGTTCTCGAAGCTCAGCTCCGCGCACGCGCTGTTGCGGATCGCAGCGAAGCAGGCGTGCGCCTTGTCGCCGTGGTACACCTTGCGGCCCGCGTCGATCGAGGCCTGCCAGCTTGCCGGCTGGCCCTCGCAGAGGTCGGCCAGCGCGGCCTCGCATTCGGCCTGGGTTTTGTAACCCACGATCTCCAGGACTGCGGCGCTGTAGCACTCGAGGCGCTTCTCGCAGAACACCTTGAGCAGCTCTGTGCAGTAGCCGGCCAGGGCCACCGAGTCGTCAGTGTCGGTGTCGGTGTCGGTGTCAGTGTCGGTGTCGGTGTCGGTGTCGGTGTCGGTGTCGGTGTCGGTGTCGGTGTCGGTGTCGGTGTCGGTGTCGGTGTCGGTGTCGGTGTCGGTGTCGGTGTCGGTGTC
>Ga0272442_10000108_pt1 | contig 134843 bp, 139 predicted proteins | sample SSMForm2O_FD_200262 | JGI IMG/M metagenome (GOLD analysis project Ga0272442, IMG submission 200262) | Marine sediment archaeal communities from Little Sippewissett salt marsh, Falmouth, MA, United States - SSM-Form-2O | ecosystem: Environmental > Aquatic > Marine > Wetlands > Sediment ... | reverse complement strand
TATGAAAAATTCTCAGGCCATTTTGGACTTGTAAAAATATCTTGGAAATGCTCATCCCATGAAGGATAAAAATAGAGATTATGATGCTGAAGATTATTCAGTTTTTTATCAAGTCCTAGATACAATAAATAGGCAGAAGGAGCCATTTTTCGTTTTTCCCAATAATTCTGTGAATAAGATCGATATTTTTTATCAATTAAATTCATTTCAGCCCAGGCATAATCTGCATTAACTAAAACAATATCTGCATTATAAACAGTGGAATCTGCTTTCACTCCGGTAGCTTTTCCATTATCAACTAAAATTTTGTCAACAAATGCATTAAATATAAAGGTGCTTCCTTCTTCTTTTGCCAATTTAACCAAAGCTTGAGTAAGGGAATTAATTCCTCCTTTGGGAAACCAGACGCCCATATCAAAATCAACATGAGACATTAAGGAATATAACGCTGGACTATCGTAGGGACTACCTCCAAGAAACACAATGGTGTATTCAAGGATTTTTCTTATTTTATCACTTTTAAAATATCTTTTTGCATACTCATCAAGTTTTTCAAACATATGCAATTTTGTACCTTCATAAATTAAACGTGGTTTGAAAAAATCAACCAAATGTTTATAATCCTTATAAATAAAATCTCTCATAGCAATATCATATTCATACCTACTTTTCTCAAGATATGTCTTCATTTTCTCCTTTGCACCCGGTTCAATTGATTCAAAGAGCTCAAAAGTTTTATTCAAATCTGCCGAGATATCTACAAAATCATCTATTCCAAAGAAAACTCGATATGAAGGATCTAAACGAGTCAATTGCATATAATCTTCAGGTTTTTTATTAAATTCTGAAAAAAATTTTTCAAAAACATCAGGCATAAGATACCATGATGGACCCATATCAAAAGCAAAACCATCTTTTTTCCAAACCGAAGCCCTTCCCCCAGGTTGGTCATTTTTTTCAATCACAGTAATATTGTGGCCTTGTTTTGCTAATAAAGCCGCTGCTGAAAGTCCTCCAAATCCAGATCCTATAATAATAATGTCTTTCGATTTCATTTTTTAGACATCCCCCTCATAGCCTATATTAACATTTATCTTGCCTTTATGTAATATGTGTATCTATGTTTTATTGATTTCTATATGCCTTCTTATTTAATTTTAATTTTTTATTAAAATATGTATATATCATTAGATAAAATGATAACATGCTAAAATTATAAAAGAAATCCTCAATAGGTATGGTTATAAATCTGCCGTACCATATTTGATCTACAGTTCCCCCAAAAATAGCTTCGGGGTTATATGTTACAATTGGAATGCTTGTAAGTATATAATTAAAAATAATAAAAGCAACAAATGAAATAATAATATAAAACCAGAAATTTCTTGATTTTAAAATATCAGAAAACCAAGTTGCCGCAATAAAAAAGAATGCTCCTACGGAAAACATAGCAAGAATTGTATATTCCTGATAATAAAATATACTGCCTATTATAAAAAATACAATACTAATAATATAATATAATTTTTTATTGAAATAAATATGTTTATCATTAAAAAAATATTGAAGATTTTCATAAATAAATATACATGAATAAGGAACAACAATAAAAAATAAAATCTCTTCTATAGGTAAACCTGCAATTTTTAATCCAATTAAATATGCTTCATTAAAGGCCCAATCTCCTCGAAATGTAACTAAAATATCCCATAATATAAAAATTCCACCTACAATAAATATTGATATAAAAAGTGGTTTAAACTTTTTATAATATGGAAATACCCATTTATAAGAAAAAAGAAGAGGGAAAATTAAAATCAATATATCAAGCATCATGTAATTTATTTCCATTTTACTTTCACCTATGAATTACTTAATTTTTCATATTTTTTGCTTGCATATAAAAATCCAAAACAGATACCAGAATGAGGCTTGCTTTTCTGATGATGAATCGAATGGGCATGAAGAATTCGTTTAACATAATTACTTTCTGGTTTATATTTAAGTTTAATTCTTTTATGAAAAAAAATATCATGAACTAGAAAATATCCCATACCATAAAACATAACACCAATTCCAATTGGAAATTTAAAATCAAATCCATGGAGAGATCCAGTTAGGATAAGACTGAAAGATAAAATACTAAAAAATAATCCAAATAGGTCATTTTTTTCAAATCTACCTTTACTAGATCTATGATGATCCTCATGAAGAAACCAGCCAAATCCATGCATAACATATTTATGTAAAAACCAAGCAACTCCTTCCATAATAACAAATGTTATGATTAACAATATAATATAAGAACTTATTTGAATGTAATCCATTTTTTATCAACTATCATAATGGTTTATACTATAAAAAATTAATATTCCATTTTAAAATCTTTGTTTGTACTTAAACTTGATTAGAATAATGTTAATAATAGTTATTTATGAGTTATATATTATATAATTTATATTTCATTTTTTCATAGAATAGCTAAATACAATGTAACAAGTATATATAAGTGGCATAATATATATTATAATTATCATATGAATAAAAAAATTGTAACTATTATCATATTATTACTTTTTACAATAAACATCATAATTGGCAGCTTTTTCATATTTACATTAAATGCAATAGACATACCAAAGATTAATACATTTATAGAAATTTTAGACATAAATGAAGATGAGATTATTATAAAAGCTCAAATTGATATGAATAATCCAAATTTCTTTTCTTTTACTATTGATGATTTTAGTATAATAAGCAAGACCTCAGATGGAAAAGAGTTAGGAACCATTATAATTAATGGCGGAAACATCCAAGCAAATACAAATGAAACATTTTATGCAGAAGCATCATTTACGTTACATAATTATGATTTTAAACCCATTTATTCAAATATCTCTGGATTAATGGCATTGAATATCTTTGGATTATTTGAAAAAAAAATTCCAATAAAAATTGATGTAATAGCTTCATTAGATAGACTAATTGATACTATTCATCCGCCGGAGATTATCATTTCAGCAGCAATAGATAAAATAACGGAAGAAGGGATTATTTTTAACGGTAATATCACGATTATGAACACTAATAATTTTGAGATTATATTAAAAGAATTTTCAAGTGAGATAGCAAATGATGCGGGATTAAAACTGGGTGAAATATCCATTCCAAATTCATATGTCAAACCAAAAGAAACAAAAGATATTGCACTATCCGCAAATCTCTCATATGAAGCATTAGGTGCTGATACCATAATACTTGGTATAAATACAAAAGTTGGTGCATGCATTGCAGGATTAAATAAAACAATAAATGTTTCAACAAAAGCTGAGATTGATGTACCAGATGTAAAGAACTTATTATTTTTTAATGAAATCATGGATTTTTCAATTGTTGGAGATTTTAATATACGATTTCAAGGTATTGTCACTACAGTTGGTTTAAAAATTTATAATCCTACAGATATTCCATTTGAGGCGAAAAATTTAGTATGCAGTATATCTGGATTAACCAATAACAAAACTGTAACAATTGCTGAAGGACCAATGAACCCTTGTGCGATCTCATCACATAAGGAAGTTTGCATTCAAACAATAATAACTATGAAGTATCAAAGTATTCTTACAGCAGGTATTGATAAGTTAATACCAGATTGGTTTGTATTAAGTGTTGTAGGTGATTTTTCCATACAAAACACAAACCAAAGTATTCCTATATCAATAAATGCATATATTGATCCAAATCCATTTATATAAGTGATAATATCAATATATTATTTCATGAATATTAAATATGATAAAGATAGTAATAATCTTAGTGAGAAAATTTTTATTTAAAGGTAATATGGATTGATTCTAACCAATTCACCATATTTTTTATATTCCTATTTTGATATTATCATTAAAAAATATGTTCACCAATTTTCCATTTCCTACTTATTTAAAATGGCAAGGGAAAGGGAAAAAATAAAAAACAATTATAGGGGACAAATCCTCCTTCCCTACCATCTAAAATAACATTTTTACATATGATACATTTAATATTTAAATTTTTCTTTAACAAGTGTTAATTAATTATTATTTTATAAAATATATTTTTACAATTAATTATATAATAATTAAAAAAAATATAATAAACAAGCAATAGTATAAAAAATTTATAAAATTTTTTAAACACATATAATCTAAATAAAGATTTTATTATTGCACCTATTAAGAATCATATGAATAATAAATAGTATAAAACTCTTAATCAATGTGATTCGTATTTTTCAAATTTATTAACAAAAAAATAATGATAATTTAATTATAATTTCATTTACTAAATGTATTTCACATGATAGTAACGGATAACTTATAACGATCCTTACATACTTACAATTGAATATTATTATATAATTTAAAAATTGTGCAAATAATTAAGCATTTTATGTTATTTTGTATAAATTATTATACAAATCTTTTAAATAAATCTTATTTAAATTGTATTCAATATAAGAGGCATCAAAATGAAAAATAAAATTATTTTATTAATACTCATCATACTCTTAATACTACCAGTTTCTTCCAATACATTTGCTAACTCAATCAACGAAATCGATCTTGTTATAATCTCTCCAAAAGACTTTTCAAATGAATTACAACCATTAATCCAACATAAAAACAATCATAATGTAAAAACAATGTTAAAAATTACTGAAGAAATTTATCAAGAATATGATGGTATTGATCAAGCAGAGCAAATCAAATACTTCATAAAAAATGCAATAGAACAGTGGGATGCTAGATATATTTTGCTTGTTGGAGGTATGAAAATCCTAAGTTTTGATTGGTTTGTTCCAGTACGATATTCTCATCTTGATGACGGATTTGGACATAAAAAATTTCTTTCTGATTTATATTTTGCAGATATTTATGATGAATCAGGTGAGTTTGATGATTGGGATTCAAATGGAAATGGAATTCTTGCAGAATGGGGTATTAATGGAGATATCCTTGATTTAAATCCAGATGTTGCAATAGGACGATTGCCATGCAGATCAAAAAACGAAGTAAAAATCATAGTAGATAAAATCATTTCATATGAAAATAATGCTTTTGGACAAAAATGGTTCAATCGAATGGTGGTTGTTGGGGGAGATACCTTTCAGAATTATCAGGGATATGAAGGAGAAGAAACATGTGATATTGCTGCAGATTATATGGATGATTTTGATATAACAAAGCTATATACTTCTACAGGTAGTTTGACCAGCCCAAATAATATTATCAATGCTATCAACCAAGGATGCGGATTTTTGATGACCCGTGGCAGAGGTGGCACTGACAGAGTTAGGATGGGGTTACCAGATGAATCTGAAATGATAGCGTTTCACAATGAATATATTTCAGATTTATTAAATAAAGGAATGTATCCAATTTGTGTTTTAGGCGAGTGTATACATGGTCGATTTGATGTTGGTATGATCAACATTTTAAAATTACTTCAGAATGACCCTGAATATAATCTTTATGATTGCATTCCCGAATGTATTGCTTGGCGATTAATACGTGAGAAAGATGCAGGAGCAATAGCGACTCTAACAAATACTAATATTTGTTTTGGTGCAATTGGCGATAATAATGGAAATAATATTCTTGATGATGCGGAGCTATATGGAGGGTTTCTCGCTGTTGAAATTTTTAGATTATACGGCCAAGAAGAAATAGATATTCTTGGAGATCTCTTTCAAAATGCAATATCTAACTATGTGAAATCTTTACCAGTTCATAGCGATAAAATTCATTGTAAAAGTGTACAGGAATTCATTCTATTTGGTGATCCAAGCCTTCAAATCGGAGGATATCCTTAATATAGTATAAAAGCGAAAATCATATTATAACAATAAAAGGATAGATATATCATGTATATTAAACCTTCAAGAATAACCTTATTAGCCGCAATACTCTTTACTATTAACTCTATATATTGGTATTGGAAGCATCCATCAGATGTTATTGGTATTATTATTTATTCAATTGCAGCAATTTTATTTTATATCGTATCAATTGGTTATTGGAAAAATAAAAAATAAATGATATTATACTATGGCAATATTTTTCAAAATTTTTAAAGGTACTTTAATATTTATTAAATGGAAAGATATTTAAAAACAAATGTAACATAAATCCAGATAATGAGCGATAGGAGGGATAATTATCAATACCATCACAACCTTGCAAACATTGAGGGCAACAATTGGAAATCCTGCTTCAAAGGCAATTATTCGTGGATTTACCTTGTATTGTGACGAGTGTAAAGCAAATAGAATCGAAGTGGCACTTGAATTATATACGGGGGTAAGAAATGATGCCTGCATAAAATGCAAAATCGCAGAAAAAGCAATAAGTCCTCTTCTAACATCTGGAGCACTTACATTTCATATCACACCACAAGAATTAAAAAATAAATTTAAGAATCCTTCATGGAGAAAAGCACTTGTAAATGTGTTAATTGGAATCGGAAAATTTGGTATACAACGACCGTTTATTACTGGTGCACCATTTTTAGTTGTCTGGGATATTACTTATGCATGTAATCTTAAATGTAAACATTGTTATGCAAACGCTGGTAAAAAATTAAAAGATGAACTATCAACGGAAGAAGCAAAATTAGTCATTGACAAATTATCTTTAGCATCCGTACCAATTATTGCATTTGCCGGTGGGGAGCCATTGGTTCGACCCGATATTTTTGAATTAGCTAGTTATACCCATCAGAAGGGAATTTATGTCGCCGTTGCTACAAACGGTACTTTAATAACAAAAGAAAAAGCAAAAGAAATGAAAGATGCCCATATCCAATTTACTCAGATAAGTCTTGATGGAGCATCATCAGAAACACATGATTCCTTTCGAGGTATCGATGGTGTCTTTGAAAAAACAGTACAGGGTATTAAAAATGCTGTAGATGCAGGTTTCTTTGTTAATATTGCAACCACTGCAACTAAAAATAACTATCAAGAAATTCCAAAAATAATTGATTTATGTCAACAGAATAAAGTCAACTGGTTTATGATGTATAATTTTGTCCCAACTGGACGGGGAAAATTCATATCTAACAATGATTTAACCCCCTATGAAAGAGAAGATCTTTTAACCCGATTATATAAAAAATTAAAAGATAGCTCCTGTAATGTTAATATCCTATCAACTGCACCACAATTTGCACGAATTGCTTTAGAACATGAAATAAAATTTAATAATAAAATAATTCCAACTCATTTCTATAATACAGAGTTATCAGATAAACTACTTAATTTAGCTGAATTTATTGGTGGATGTGGTTGTGGTAGGTTTTACTGTGCAATTCGACCGAATGGAAATATTGATCCCTGTGTATTTTTTCCTTTGACGGTTGGAAACATGCTTAAAGATGATTTTAAAACACTTTGGGAAAATAATCCAATATTAAACGAATTGAGAAATAGAAAGCATCTTCTTGATGCTTGCCAATCATGTGAATATCATTATTATTGTGGTGGATGTCGTGCAAGAGCATATGCTTACACGGGAAATTATTTAGCTGGAGATCCAGGATGTATACGAAATAATCATAACACCGAGATAAACCTATAAAAAATAGATTTAAATTTCTTTTTTAACCAATTTTTTTGTAGATATAACGATTATATATACCAGTTCATGATAATTATATAATGGTGTAGGTCAGAGGTGAGAGAGAGATATTTTTTGCCTTCTTATTCTCAATTCTTTTTTAGATATCTCCTTGGGCTACACCGCCCTCCCTTAGATAAATAAGAATTAAATATTCATTTTGAAATTGTATCTGAAAGAAGTTTTATATGGACCTTTTTAAGGAATAAAAATAAAAGGACCAACAATCAAACCATTTATTTCATTTGAAGAAAAGATACCTTCATCACATTCGACTGTCACTTTAATAATAAATGGTCCAAGACCAATAAACCAACTATTTGCAGTAGTAATAATCTGATCATCGGGTTCAATACTACTTGCAACAGCACTATTCCTATTATTATAAATGACATTGCCTTCAATAAAGACATCTGTTATTTCAATTGAATGTACGGGTACATTACCATCATTTCTTATTAGAATTAAAGGTGACGGAAAAGATAATCCTGATAGAATCGTAACTTCCAAAGAGATTACAGTACTTTGTAGTAAGGTAAAATTGCAAAATGAATTCACTCCTATAGGCATCTCACAATATGCTGGTTGATATCCTTCTTTCTGAGCAGTTATATTCCAAACACAAAAAACAATTGGAATATTTTCTTGAAGATAATATCCATTTTCATTACTATAGCATATAAAAAAATTATTTCCACAGGAAATATTTATCATCGCATTTGCTAGCGGCTTTTCATCAATATCTGAAATATGACCAGATAGACGGCCGTCTTCATCAGAATTTAATGAATATTCATGACCAATTGTTTGAGGAGTAATCAAAGCATTAAGGAAAAACAATCCACACATCAACACTATTATTTTTTTCATTCTCTTACCCTCCGAATTAATTTTATAAACTAAATATGATATCTGAATATATATAAATATTTCCTTAATTATATTTCCAATATTGACTATTCTACACAAGAGCAACCCATGAGATTATATGTTTCAAGGATTTTTTCAAGCATTTCTACCAATGGAATTGATCCAAAAGCATCATGAACCGATACGATGAGCTGATCATAGGTTATAGGATAAAAAGGACATTCATGGTTTATATTTAGCATTGCAATAATTGCTTCAACAAGTAACTCCCCATATATAGTTTCCAATGGTACTCCTAAAGTTTTCGACCCTTTTAACATATCATATAATGAAACATCTTCAAATGCGTCATATGCAGATGGTAAATCAAAAAACATACCGACCTTATCATCCGGATTTATAAATGATGGCCAGGAATCATTACCAAGGAGCCAAAATGCAAGAGGACAAGCACTATATGTCAAGTTCACTTCAATAAATGTATTTTGTACATCAAATGGATAATCCTCTGCATCCAAATATAACAAAACAGCGATTTTATCCCCTATCATTGGAACAAAAGAAGATCCATATATTTTAGCATTATCAACTAGTTCTTGTGATTCTGATGTGGATGGTGTTGTACCTTCTATGACAGACCAAATAGCATCTTGTACCGCTTCCATTGGATATAGATCATCTCTATTAATTATATAATTTATTTCAGCCCAATCAACACCCAGGAACGCTGGTTGCATATTTGGATCAAAACTGTGATCCATTTTCACAGGATGAGGCTCATTTCGAGTCATTGGAACTGTTTTTTCAAAACACCATCCATAATATGGTCCATTTATGACATGTTGTTTACTGGGAATTCCATCAAGATGAATATTGAAATAACTCTCAGTTCCATCATATACGGTCATTTCAACTTGGCCTGAAGGAATTTGAACATTTGGATACCATGATAAAAAAGGAATGGAGGGTTCTTCAACCGGTTCTAAATGTATGATAGTCACAGCCTTCTGTGGCATTCCTGCGTAAGAGGTTCCCCAAAGCATTGTGTGAACTTCATTATCCCAAGTATCATAAAAGTGAATATATTTGCCCTTTGACTCATCATAACCTATGCCAACCATACTATGCCCTTCAAGTTGAATCATTACCGGATAGCCATTATCGATCTCTTTCTTATAATCTGAATAAGAAAAACCTTCACCACCATTAACTGAAGTCAGTTGCGTATATACTTCATAAGCTCCATATGTGATTACCATATCATTCAGAAATGCAGTTGCATTTAACGCCGATGTATTCCATACAAGTTGATATCCTCGAGATTCAGCAAATAATCGTAACCCATGAGCAAGTGCTGTTTGTGGAAGTCCATATGAAGCTTTTGGAATATAATCATACATTTTTATAGGGGTTGTAAACATCCATAACGAAGTTGCCCCATCTTCATTTCTTTCAATTCCGCCTCCATCGGTATCCCATTTCCATTGATTTGTTCCAAGAAAATCTGCAGTACATTTCTGCCATTGATGCTCATCCTCGCTATCATACATTACCAATTGAATATCATCAAGCATTTGACCATAAAACCCATCTGTTTGAGCGACAAAGCTTATCGTATGTGAACCAGAATATGAACTAAGATCAATAATTTCTTTTATATATGTACTATGAGTAAAATCAATATTGGACCATAAAAGTGTGGTTTCATCAATATATACTTCCAAGGTCATAGAGTTTCCCATATTTTCTGCAGCATACCAAAAACTTAGTTGTATATTTGATTTATTAAAATCAATAGTAGAAGTTGTTAACGTATCGCCTGCACTCCAACTAAACGCCCATTGATCTCCACTGTGTGCAAATCCATAGGAACTATTAAGCCATCCTGTATTTATCCACCCTGTTGGAGGCCAAGATTCAAATCCTTCATTTATGCTCATTGTTTTCCATGGGTCCGGACCGGGGGCTCCATAAGATATCCAATAATCATCAACATGTCCACTTGTACTTATACCATCTAATCCTTGTTCTGTTGCTATTATATGACATGACCCTGATGCAGGATAACTAGTGTTAATTGGATCCGTTTTCGTTCCTTGCCCTAAATTATCTAGAGGACAAATACCACCATTTGCAGGACCAGTATACATGTTTGAATAACCTATTCTATCATAATAACCAAAAATCATTCCAGCAGCTGTTGCAGAACATCCATACGTCCAATCAGAGCTGGGCACATCAAGTAGAAACGCACCTGATAAAGGTAAAGCATCTTTTGCATATGTCTTGCCAATCCTAGCAGTGGGGGGATACGGAGGACTATCCATGATTACTACTTCTAGTTCTCCTACATCATTCATACTATCCTCTGCTTGAATGATCATTGATCCTGAAAAAGCCAACAGTATCATACAAACAAATAAACATATGTTCAAAATTTTTTTATATATAATTTTCTTATAAAAATATTTAGTTGATATTATTTTCACTATTTTAGTTTGCAATCCCATCTTATCAATCCTCTCATCCATCCATAAGAGATAAACGTAATTGGATTTTATTAATCATCCAATATGTGAGTGTTTTTTGCGATTGACAAGATATAGAAAATCATAATATAAATCTTTTTATAATGGTGATTTTAAATAATTATTATTTAATTAAAAAAGGAAATAAAAAGCTCAAAAGGAGCTTTCGTATTCGATGATTTTTGATTTTATTTTTTTAATTATGCCTTTTTTTTAACTGTGCAACTGCTATAAGGACAATAAAACTCATTAACACAAGAATGCCCATTGGAGTTATTACCGGAACACCTGCAACAGTTGTATAATCACCCGGTACAGTAATTTGATTGATTTGTCTTCCATAAGAAAATCCATCAACATCTAATGCTTCAACTGTAAAGGAATAGATTCCTGGCATAACATCAGGAGGAACACAAATATATTCTTCAAAGGTAACCATACTATCTCTTTGCACTGTTTCATAATATGGTGGTATGACATCTAATAACCAATGGGCAAAACCAGGGGTTATGATTTCTAAATGTAAATTATGAATTGGAGGTGTGGTAAGGCCAGTAACAATAGCATTGATAACATCATCAACAAGAGTTCCAGCCTCGGTTATAAAGAACCCTCCACCAGTAATACCAGTCCAATAATTCCAGTTGTCTATATAATCATCACTTGTATGACATTCAATTAATGCAATACCATTTGCATCCATTTCATTTAATACATCAAGTAAAATTAAATCATCAGCATTTTCTGCTATTTCATCTCGCCCTGGATCAACACCAGTTGATACTATAGTTGTATTCACATTTTGATTTATATTGCAATCATGAGGGACATTATCAGCAAAATTAACAAGTAATCTCTTGGCATCTAATCTCCAAAATATTGCTGGATCTGCATAGCTTTCATAAAAAATACGGGTGTAATCCTGCGGGCCATCCCAACCACTTCCAATTATTAAATCATTAATTGCTTGTTCGACCAAAAGATAATTATCGGTCAATGTTTGATTTAACGCATAAGCATAATCTAATCCTGGAGTACCATAATTTGCCGCATAACCACAGCTTTCATAATAATGAGGATAATCCATATAGGATACAACACCAAAATGAAAATCTGCTTCAGGGTAATCATTGGTCAATGTATTCATTATCTCTAAAGCTTTTATTTTTGCAGTTTCAATGATTATATCCATACTCCCTGTTAAATCAAAAGCAAAAATAATATCTACCTTTGGTGGTAATGCAGGAATGTATACAGTTTTTGTCACCTGATACCCTTCACCAGATTCAATAGTTTTGGCTACATAATCAGGTGTTATTGTTGCCGATACTGAAGTACATAACAGACAAACGCTCAGTAACGTAAATAAAATAATCGGAATTTTATTATTTATTTTAAAAATAGTTTTGTTACTAAATTTATATTTCATTATTTTTATACCTCCACTCAATTCACTCTTTCCCTACCAATTTTATTTCTATGAAATGATGCTATATGCATATTTTTTTTATTATAATAATATTTCGAAATATTAAAATTATTGGTGAATATTTATAATAAAAAAAATCATTTAATATTAATTTTTTCATAAAATCTTTTTTATTGATAAGAAAGAGATTTCTTTATAGAAATGACTTTTCATTTAAGAATGACAGAAAAAATTAAAAAAAAAAGTATCCATTTTTTTTAGCATGGGAAATAATAAAGTAATTTTACTAAACAAAGGAAAGAGAAAAAAGGATCTAATCGGCTCAATACATTCATCATCCCAATAAAAACCGGTTGTTTGAAACAAGGGTCTTCCTTCTTCAATGATTGTATCAATTCCTTTATCATAACAGAAATCTTCATCCCAATCTGCCCATATCTTTGAATTTTTTGCTTTATTATGAATATTTATAAAATATTGCATCGACCCATAGATATTATCCCAAAAAATAATGTGCATAAACGTATTAGAATCACCAGACACATCCATAACACCATGGTGGGAATTTGGTTCAATTTGATAGAGAACATGTTTGAATAAATTACAATTAAATCCCGCTTTATCATCCCTTGAAATTAGCGATGGAAGAAGAAATTCAATCCCTTTATAGAACTCATCATTACAAATAAATTCAAATCTATTCCCATTTGCCCATCCATATTTATCTAATTCAATGCCTTGATAGGTCATTTCTAAGTAGATGCCATTACTTTTATACAAATGAATATCTGAAAATGTATTATTCCAAATTCCTGCAATACCATCAATCATAAGATGAATGCCCGTATAACCATTCCCTTCCATAACTACATGAGCAACCTGGTTATCTTCTACCATATCTTGATTTGTGGAACCTGTTGATTGAAATAGGATATAATCTTGCGTTATGCCACCAGATCCACTAATAAGCATATGCTTCAGAGTTGCGAATTTTACCCCATTTTGAAAGATAAAGCCATCTGAAGAAGAGGTAAGGGTAACTGTATATCCTAGAAAATCAAGTTCCACATTACTTTTAAGATAAACCGGCTGGGATAGAAAAACTGGTTCATTAACATAAATAATTCCTCCAATTAAAGGCATATTATCTATAGCCATTTGAATTGTATAGCTTGACGATTGATCATAAAAATTACCATTGCTTGTATGGACGCCCCGTAAGGAAAAATCAACCTTATAAAACGTATCATCAACATCTATTGAAAAGGATGAAGCCGGACATCCAGTTTCAAGTACATTTATATTGCTTGGGGCATCAAATAGTAAATGATTCGTTATCCATTGATCAACATATAATTTAACATTCTGAGTATAAATTTGATAGATATATTCAAGATCTACTGCCTGTTCCCACGCGCTCATGCTGATATCCATAAAGGTATTGCCATTCCCAAAAACCCCTGTGATTCCTTGTTTGGTTTGAGAACAATATTGGAAATCAATATTGTGGAAATAATTACAATTAAATCCACCATAGGAATACCAACTTGGTTTGATAAATTTAATTCCATTAATAAAAGAATCAATGAAAATATTTTCAAATGCATTTCCATTTGAAAAACCAACTCCACCATCTAAAGATGCCTGAGCTCTTGGAGTCATTTCTAAAAGAATGCCTGTTTTAGGTTCATGCATGATAATGTTTTTAAAAACATTATTCCACATCTCATTAATACCATCAAGTTTCATATAGATGCCAGTATATTTTCGGGGTTGCTCACTATTGATAATTACATTTTCAATATTATTAAAATCAATAGCATCATTGCCCCCATTCATCCCCTCATTATCAATTAAAAAAACAGCAGTATCGTAATAATATGGGAGGTTGATTATCACATTTTGTAAAATAGAAAATAACGTATTTTTTGCATATGAAACAACTGCAATGTTAGCAGAAACGTGAATGCTATTTCCAAGAAAATTAATAATAGTAAATGAACGAGGATGAATCGTAGACGTTAGTTGAATATCACCATTTACCCAAACAGTTCCTCCATCCAATTGAAGATGATCAATTGCGGTTTGTACCGCATCACTTGTTAATGAAGATGTATAAAATCCTTCTGAATTATATACACCGCTTAATTGTTTTTGAATGTATGAGGATAGCGAATCAGAGGATTTTTCATCTGCAATAATCGATGGTATAAAAAGTGAAAATATAATTATCGAAACAATAAATAGTGAACAGAAATATTTATCCATCATTTCCTCCAAATCACCCATATAAATATATTAATATTCTCCAATTATTGAGATACGGTTCCAATTATATAATTTTTTTCCATGATAATAATGATTGACATCATTTTCTTTTTATAAATCCTGCGACAGTGGAAATAGTATCTTTTTGTATCGTTGTTTTTTCTTTGTATCGAAGCTCTTGATGTTCTAGATAAAACTTATCAATTTTCGCCTTCTGTTTTTTATCAAGTTTGCTATGTGCATTATTTATATGATCAATAATTCCTGTTTTTTTTTGTTGACAAATAGGACAGTAATAGGCCTTTTTCTGTGTGCGAAAGAGTGGTAAAATTGATTCATATGTTAATATAAACCATATTAAAAATGGTATAATCATTCTAGTGACAGATGAAAAATTAATAATCATTCCTGCAAAGCCATTTCCTTCATAGTAATATGGGAAATGAGCAAGAAGATTAATAAGATGAAATAGGAAAATAATAGGAAGACCAATTAATAATGCTTTTATTTGCTTATACCACGTTAAAGGAGAAGCGAGGACAAGAGCGATATAGGGAATGATATTAAAATTTGTAAGTTCTGAATGGGTAAGACCCAATTCGGCTCCAAGGTACGAAAAAATTATCTCTCCATTTACTACAAGAGTTGTCTGATATCCCATCAGCGATAAAAAGAACTGTGAAATAAAAGCAAGGAAAATCAAATAATACCGACCAAGTACTATCCAAATAAGAAATAGAATGAATGAAATAATAAGAAATTTTCCGATAAAAAAGAATTTTTCCTTCATTTCTTAACCACCAATTCAATCCATAAAAACCAAGCAAGAATAATGAATATGATAAATGTTGCCTGCCATAGATATGAATGAACATATTCAAATAAATCTAAATAGTGTTTCCCGACAAAAATTAAGATTAATAGACGTATAATATTTAAGATAAGAATGAGTGGAATGATAAGAATCAATCCAATTATTTTTTGTTTGTACGTTGCTGGATAAGCAAGGATACAAGCCATGGTTATAAAAATAGCGAAAATACCTGTACATTCAGCAATGATTTCGAAAACGGTTGTTCCAAGATTTAAAAAACTTCCATTTATGATTACTGTTAGCCCAATTACATTGGCAATAGTGCCTGTTATCCATGCGGTTCCAACTAGCATCCAATTTAGATATTCTTGTATCAGATAAAAAATGGTAAAAAATAGGATGGAAAAAAAGATAAACAACAGAAGAAATCGAACTGCCTCCTTATTATTTGTAACGGAATCGTGGAATCGATTTTTTATTTGTTGAATTGAACCTTGGTTACTTTTCTTTTGTTTCATTGCAAACAAACCTATCTGATTTGTATTAAGAAAAATAATATGTTTTCATTTTTTCCGTTGATTTCTATGTTCCTATTAACATATAATTTAAAAATATTTTGTTTTAATTAAATTTATCTGTATAATAATTTAATAATTTATTTATTGAAATAAATTCGTCATTGCTTTTGTTTAGTATTATAACTTATCAACAGTAATAAAAGACATAGACAGACCAAAATAAATTCAAATCCCGATGTTTGTTTGAAATCTGGTTTATTGTAAAAGGTTAATCCATTAATTGGATCATATTGGAATTTCCATGAATCATCATTATCACTATCAATTAAATAGAGACCCGATGCTTGTTTGGTCACATTGCAATTAATACCAGTAGCATTATTATGAAACCATATTGAGGAATTTTTTGGCGATTCTGCAATATAACCTGTAATCTCTTTATTGATATATATGGGAGTAATCCCAACAAAAATAGTTATTGTTGATGTCTCTGAAGTAGCCATGGCCGTATCTTTTACATTCACTTGAATCTGAAATACTCCATATTGTTTCCAAGTGTGAGAAATGACAAGACTAGCATTATTAAGAATTGTTTCAATATGTTGCGACCCATCCCCCCAATCAATCATATACGTTAAAGCATTGTCATCTAAATCTTCCGATTGTATCGTATACGTATAGTCCATATTAGATTCCAGATTTGTTTTTCCAAGTATAACTGGTTTTAATGGAGGAATATTTTGTTGAAATATCATTGCATTTGTCGTTATCGTATTCATAGCACCAGCATCATCTATAACGGTGAGAATAACAGTATACGATCCTTGATTAATATATGCATGCTGAGTTATCATCCCTTCTGCTTTGGAACCATCACCAAAATCCCATTTATATACGATAATGGACCCATCAGAATCATAACTAGCCGATCCATCAAACTCAATTATTTCTTTTATGGATGCTTGATACGGTTCCCCCTCTGAGGTGTCTGCAATTGGTGGAATATTTTTTTTTTCAGAAGATGATGGGATTTGTTTGGATCCAGAAGGCTCTTTTCTTTGAGAAACAGTTATTGATTTTACCAGCCAAGCTTTTTCCCCAAAAGTATCATATACGGTAAGATTTACTGAGAAGGTTCCAGATTTCGAAAAATCATGATGGATGATTTCCCCTTGCCGGTCAATAATACCATCATTTGTAAAATCCCAAGTATATTGGACGATTTCATCATCATCAAATGATTCAGATGCAGTAAACGTAATTATGTCTCCTTCTGCCGGATTTTGAGGCTGATAAGTAAATATTGCTCCTGGTGGTTGGTTCGTAAATGAAATTGTTTTAATCTGTATATGTTTCTTGCCCCATTCAAATAGGAAAAAGCTAAGAGTTCCTGTTGAGGTAGCTTTTATCATTTGGGTTTGATTATCAATAATAAGTCTATACATACAATTGGGTTGAAAACCCGTGAACTGAAATTGTACTGACCCATCAACTGTTTCAGCATAAAATTCCATTAGAAGATCCTCTAAAGCAGTACTATTAACTTCTGAGGTAAGATACATAAGGGTAAAATTCACTTGCGTAGGTGCAGTTATTACACATGATGTGGAATTGAATATCATTTCATCTATTTGGTTTTCTAACCTATAAAATTTAAGTGATTTATTGAAAAGGTAACAAACATTGTTACACCAAAATGATTCACCAGGGATCACAAGAATAATAGTTTCAATGAAAAGATCGCGATAACACGCTAATGTTTCATACATACAATCGTTACAAAAATCTTTCAATTGTTCTTTTATTTCTTCTTCTGTATCAGTAATCATAACAGATTCGAGAATGTCTTCATAGGCATCAATAATGCCCCTTTCCTGGAAATCTGTGCAATTATGGATCATATGTGTTTTGGTTCGATTATATTGACCTTGTTGATCTTCGGCATATAATTGAGCCATCTGAGTAAAAAATTGCAGACCAACTCCATCTTTTAATATTGGAGGAACATCATCTTGACTCATTAAGTATGATGCACCAATAGGAATGAAAACACCTACATGCGGGTTATACCCAGATGTAAACAATGCAAGATTTAGAGATCCATTAAAACGAGCATCCCCTGATACAGCAATCATACAAGATGTAGAACTTGTGGTGCAAATCGAACCATTACCACCAATATTATAATGTCCTGAAAATATTTTTGGTTGCGGTTCTTGCAACATTGGATGAGTTATATTGCTTGCATTAATATCTTTTGAAAGCAGGAGGCTAATATCTTTTATTGTAAATACTGTTGAAGATAGATTATCAACTCCGTAACCATAAACATAAATTTGATCAGCAAGATACTGAGTTCTCTTCATTTGTGCATTCATATGTTGTTCACAGTATAATTGATTACCAAGGGCAGCATACGAATTATTAATCCAAGAGATATTCCCATGATAATTTGCATCCATAGCAACAATTGCACCCACGTCTTTTTCTTGACTGATAATTCCCCATTCACAGGGGTATTCAGCATGGTGTACTAGCCAATATGCTGCTTGTTTAACTGTTTCAAAATTTCCTAAAATATACCACATATCATAATCTTCATTTTCACTAGAATGATCTGATGTGAATTCCCAATTTCCATCCGAAATATATCCAGATTGATCAAAATTACCAACAGCAAGACCTTTTTCATTAATACCCATACGACAGTACGGTCTTCCTTCATTTTTTTGATAGGTGCCAAACGCGATAAATGAATAATTATTCCCCTGATAAAAAAATGGTTTCATGGTACCAGGTTTGCCACTATACCTATTTTTTAAAAATAAACTTCGAGCATCTTTACAAACAGAACCGGTGGCAATAAATCCACCGCATTCATCAACATCAACCGTATCTTCTTTTATGCATTCTTCTTTTTCAAATTCACATAGAGATATATAAAATATAAACAATAAAATTATAATAATTGCATATGATAACCATCGTTTTTTCATATCGCCCCTCACTTCCCCCGTTAATATTCAATAAACTTGAATGGATTGTAAATGATAAACACGCAATTAGACAGCAATGAACAATATCATAATGAATAATGTATTTTTATATAGATGTTGCGAAAAATAAAAAGGGAAAATTGTATAATAAAAATAAAATTATAATGATTTCTTTATTTAGGCATTCCTTTTTCTGACCACAACAATTAGTATTACTATAAGAACAATTGCCACTAGAATAATAACCAGTATGGTATAATCAAATTCTTCACCTTCTGTAACATAAGGAAGCAGCCCTTTATCATCGCGATATTGATAATTCCATCCGCCATCATTATCACTATCTATTAAATACCAATCCTCTAGATTTTTTTCAACAGATGTGTCTGTTCCAGTTTCATTATTATGAAATTCATTAAAAATTCCATTTTTTCCATAATCTATGAGATATCCCGTTATTTCATCATTAATAAAAATAACTACAACATCGACATAAATCAATTGTTGAGTTGTATCAGATGGACTTGCAAACGTATCTTCAGCAAAAACCCTAACAAGATATAAATTTGCGTTATTCCATGAATGATTCACTATCACAGGAGTATTATTTTCATAAAAACCTGTAGTTGTATTTATTTCATCCCCCCAATCAATTATATATCTTATAGTATCATTATCCAAATCTCCTGTAACAATTGTATAGGGATAGCTAGTAGAGCGATCAATATCTATTTCTCCAGTAATACTAGGAGCAAGAGGCGGACGATTTGGTTGGATTATTTCTGCAGTTGTATAATATCCATTAGTTGCTCCATCATTATCTTCGACGGTTAAAAGAACAGAATACAGACCAGCAGTGTCAAACGCATGAGAGTTTGAAGTCCCTGTTCCTGTTGTTCCATCACCATATTGCCAATAATATGCAATAATTGTTCCATCAACATCATAGCTTAATGATCCATCGAAAAGAATGGATTCTCCAATAAATCCCTGATATGGTTCACCAGCAGTTGCATCTGCGGTTGGTGGATGATTTCCCCCGAACTCCGTGGGTTCATCTTCATCATCATCCAATGGATCATCTTCTTGTTGTTCAGGGACAATTGCTTCAAAAAATGTTCGTTGGGGATTAACAAAGTCATCTCCACTCTTTACCAGAATTGCAATAATATCATCAACACCGGGACAATAACCTGGTCCATACAAATCAATTTCTGCAATATATCCCTGCATAATTGGATCTGAAAATGAAATATTGTCTGTTATATTCCATATTAAATCTTGAATGACTATCGGATCATTTCCAAAATTATCTTTGTTATTTAAGATATAATTAATTTTATCCCAGGAAACATAATCGAATTGAGTAAACATTGATTTTATATTATTACTTGAACATACCCAAACTCCATGAGAAACACCCCTACTTATTTTCGCAGACCTTTGAGCACACCAACCTAAATAGGTGCCATCTGAAACATCACAACCTATTGGAAAACCAGTAAAATCCATTTGAAAATAACTTAAACTCCAATTACTAATATTCAAGGTAACAGGATTATCTGTTAATTCAATATCAATCAAACAATCAGCTTTCACTTGGAAAGAATTCACCATTGAAATATTATTTACTAGCAATATTATTATACTCGAGAATACGAGCAATTTTAGCAATTTCATCTCTCTTCACCACTTCTTGCTATATCCTAACATATTAGCAAGCGACTATTAATAAACATTTCCAAATTGAATTTATAATAAAAAATAATAAATTTAGAATTCAAATATTATTTAATTGAAAACCACTAGCAAAGATAGAAAATATTCAGACAATGAATAATTATAACTCTTTTTTTGTTTTCCTAATAAAAATATTGAAAAATAATAAGGAAATGGTAAGAATACCCAATTCAAAACCAGGTATCATTTCTTCTATTTTTTTCCCTTGATTATAATTTCTATCAAATTGAATGTGTTCATCGGTTATTAATTGATATTTATTACCATGGTCTAAAGAAATAATAGTATCTTCATAGAAAAAATCTATGACACTATCATTATAAACAAGCGACCAGTTGTGCGATTCTTCTTGATATGGTTGAGAAAATACTACATTATGATCATATTGACACTGAGTTAAATCAATAATAAAGAAGTCCGGCCGTATTTGTTCAATAATAAAAGCATCTCTATCAACAATATACTGAATTGCTTTGGTATGGTTTATATTAATCAGAGTATGATTTTGATAAATCCAATCAATCCAATCAAACCATAACTTAAGATAAGATTGAGCATCTGAATCGTTTAATGAAGAAGGGTGACCTCGGATAAAAATAATTTCTTTACCTTTTGATTGAGTAGTAAATAAAGTTTGAGCATCCTCTAATGTTTCACAAGGAGTTCCCCAGTACAATCCAAATAGGGGATCAAACATGGTAACATAAGGTTCTTTTCCTATGTATAACACAGCAGGAGCATCTCTATTAGATAATTGAAATAATTCAGGTTGATCCCAGCGAAAATTCTCACCATAAATCAACCAATAGGTTTCACTAAATTTTTTTAAAGCAAGTGTAATATTATAATTACCACTCGTACTGGCACCCAAAAAAAAATGAGGTTCTATATCAAAATTATTTTTCCAATTCCATAATGTATGATTTATAAGAAGATATGCCTGCAGAAGGGATGCATTATTTAAAACTTCTGATCGTGCATCCCATCCATGACATGCAGGATGTATATTCTCTTTACTAAAAAAATTCAAGCTTTTATTTATTCCTTCTTTGCTCCACCCCAATTCATCAATAACAGAATAATTTCTAATATCTTCAGTTTCACCGCCTTGAAATAGAATGGTCATAATATTGACATGTCCACCATATGAAATTATTTTTTCAGATAACCCTGCAAATCCTTTGTGAGGCGGATAATCAGAAGGTATGAAATAATCATCAAAAGTCCATAATATTTTTTGCTGTTTGAAATAATTTCTAATCGGGCTTTCAACTGAGTCAGGTTCGACAATAGTTTTTGCAGGTATTATTTGTAAGTTTATTAGTAAAAAAAAAATAATACATAAAAAGAAGATATTAAACCTCACTGTATTCTTCATAATCCCTACAATAGAGTATATTAAAATTATTTATAAAAATTGCGATATATAATAAAATTTTAATTATAAATATAAAAATTTTATTAAAAAATTATCAAAATATATTATTAATAAAATCTTCAATGAAGAAAGAAAAGTTCGATCAATTAATAAAAATGAAATGATGCTTCATCCATTCTATTATAATAAAAAAACATATGAATGTTCAGATGTTAACGGTCCAGTATATTCAATATCAACCACCATTATAATAATATATTTACCCCTCAATGAAACTCTGTTTGTCGAGAACAATGAAAATAGCAACTAAACAAAATACGAAGAAAAAACCAGATCATTCATCACATCTTGAAATAGGTAAATTTATTCAGGATATTGGCTTTGTTGGATTCGCTGAAATCTTCGTTTCCTTCGGAGGAATAATCCTCATTCCCCTTCTTACAAAAACTCTTGGTGCTTATGGTTATGGGTTATGGCAACAAGCAATGGTCACTATCGGAATATTAAGCCCTCTTGCATCTTTTGGATTAAATAATGCACTCGTACGTTTTCTTCCGGCAAAAAAACAAAAGAATGACAAACAACAACTTTTTTTATCGATTCTTTTTTTTAAATTTACTATATCAATTCTCCTCCTCAGCCTTTTTATTGTTTTTTCTGAAAGAATTGCTCATTATTTTTTTAATAATGAAACCAGCATCGTACTCATCACAGGTTTTATTTTTCTAATTGGCGGAACAAATATTCTCTGTCAATTCTATTTTCGATCCTTAAGAAAAATAAAAATCTATTCTCTATTCAGAATCATTGATAGTTATGCAAAAATTGCCGTTGCATATTATATGATACTTATTGGAAAGGGAATATTTGGCGCGCTTCAGGGTTACTTATGCGTTGAGATTATATTTCTTTTCATATACCTTGGAATCATTATTTCAGAAATTGGTTTCTCAGTTCCAAAATTTTCAGATTTAAAACAATATTTAAAATATGGTATTCCTCTCATTCCAACAGGGATATCTCTCTGGATGATTATGTTTAGTGACCGATATGTGATTAGTTATTATATGGAATTTTCAAATGTCGGTGTTTATTCAGCTGCATATAATGTCGGTTTTCTCTTTTTTATGATCGTTGAGCTCTTTGATTTTGTTCTCATGCCAACAATAGCAAAATTTTATGATGAAGGAAATGTTGAAAAAGTAAAAACCTATTTGCGTTTTGTTTTCAAGATTTATCTCTTATTAGCAATACCTGCCATTGTTGGCCTATCATTCTTATCAAAACAAATCCTTGTTTTTTTTACAACAGCTCAAATTGCTGAAAATGGCTGGCTAATAACCCCTATCATCGCTATCAGTTCCCTATTCTCAGGCCTTTTTGTTATCTACGATAAACCCCTAAGAATGAGCAAAAAAACATCAAAAATCGGACTAATCGTTACTATTACTGCAATACTAAATCTTCTACTGAATTTCGGTTTAATTCCTAGATATGGAATCCTAGGTGCAGCAATTGCAACACTGATATCATATTGTTTTTCAGCCTCAATTATCATTATTTTTTCTGTAAAAGAAATGAAGTTTGGTATTAATCCGCATATATTATTGAAAACGTTATGTGCCTCTTTTGTAATAGGAGTCATTTGCTATGTTTGGCAGCCTTCTTCATTCATCGGTTTAATATTCTGTATTATTACAAGCTTTATTACATATTTTATAATTCTTTATCTCATTGGTGGTATTAAAATTGATGAAATAAAATCGCTTTTTTCCATGATGAAACAAAAATAAAAAATAACATCGTTTTTTAATTCGATTATAACATATTTTTTAACCAGGTTTTTCTAAATTTTTTATCATGAATCAGCTTATTAAGAAAAAGTTTCTTTTGCATTTTCCTCCCTAGTTTATATAGTGCTTCGCCCGATAGTTCTTCTGAGCGCATTACTAGATTATGGCTTGTATAATGATTCCAATCATAGTCCAAAATAAGATTATTGTTTTTCGCATATTCATAAAATTTTGTTCCAGGATAGGGAGTTATAAAATTTATATTAACTTCACTTGCATGAATTTTTTTTAATAACTTATAGGTTTGGTTCACAGTTTTTTTATTTTCACCAGGTAATCCAATAATGATATGGGCCATGGTATTAATCCCTGCCGCATCTAGGAATTGGAATGTCTCTTTTAAGAGGTTTATATTAATTCCTGGTTTTCCTACTTTTTTTAAAATATCTGGGCTTCCTGATTCAACACCAATATTCATTTGAAAGCAACCTGCTTTTTTCAGAATTGCTATCAATTCTTCATCCAATAAACCAATTCGAGTTTCAAAAAAGAATCTAATAGATAACTCTTTTTCGTTTATTTTTTTACAAAAATCTTTCACCCGTTCTCGTTCTTTTGTAAATACAACATCCCGTAAACAAAACCCATGTATCTTATATTTTTTAATAATATACTCAATTTCATCAATTATTATGCTTATGTCCTTGTAATGAATCTTTGTCCCATACGCTATAGGATAGGCACAATACGTACATTTATATGGACATCCAGCACCATGTAAAATTGGTACCCAAGATATATCCTTTCCATCATTATCAATTGCACTTAAAATATAATGGTCAATATCAATAATATCATATGAATTAAAATTGATGAAGTTCAAATCATTAGTATCTTTTAATAATGGACCTTTTATTATCTCATTATTTTTTAGATAAACTAATCCTTCAGCATGCTTTCCATCAGATAGATATGAGACAATATTATTATAAAATGGAAAACGACCTTGTATAATATAATCAGCATTTGATTCCTTTAACATTTTTTCATATTCAATATGGGCCAAACCACCAAGAAGAAGAATTTTGGTATGAGGCATACTTTCCTTTATATTATTTATCAGTAAAATATCATTGTGATAGGAGGGTAAACAGATAAGGGTAATAATGACATCTGGTTTACATGCTCTTATTCTTTCAAGAGTTTTTGTATTATTAAGATCTTCCGCTTGTGCATCAATAACAGTAAAAGGTACCTTTTTATTTAAAAATGCTGAGATACCATATATCATCCAAATCGGTAAAAATCTTCTCGGTTGTTGATTGGTTTTAATTTCAGCAGTGCCAAATGATCCTGCCCAACTTCGATGAATAACATATTTTGGCGTGTCAGGTAAATTTAGTATGAGATATGATTTTGATGATTTATCCATTGGTAATTCCCTCATTTTGTTTATTGATTAGCGATTTCAATTTCGCATCCAAATGAACAATATTTTTTCCCTTTATTTTTTCATAGGGGATCTTAAAACATTTGAAGAATAAATTTGGTTTTATCGAAATTGATTTGAGGATATAAGAAACATATGTTTTATGATTTCCAAAGCGTTGATATTCATGAGCTAATTCAAAATATAAATCTGAAAAATAATCTTTCTCAACGGGATAATCATTTTTATGTTTTCTATAAAACTCTTTTCTTCCTTGGCATATGTTCTCAAGTGAAGAGGATAATCGTTGAATGGTATGATTATATTCAAGATATAACGGAAAAGTATCAAAACCAAATGTATACTGTTTTCCTATCCGATACCAAAGATCCCTGTCCTCATTATAGCATAGATTCGTATCAAAAAGTCCACAGGTATCAAAACATGATTTCTTTATGAGTGGGGTAATGCCAATGTTGTTCAAATGATATAATCCATTCCATTTATTTTTTTCATTCGTAATAGATTTGTAGAGTATTTTCTCCTTATAAACGGTTCCTATAGGACAATATACTATTCCTAACTCTGGATTTTTTTGAAAAATGGTCAGTTGTTTTTGTATCTTTAATGGATGAAAGACATCATCATCATTTAGAATGGTTACAAAGTCTCCAGAGCTTGCTTTAATTCCTTTATTATATGTAGCAGCACAACCCATTTGTTTGTCATTTCTTATGAGAATAATTTTTTCGTTGTAATCATCTAAAAAGGAGGTAATGTCATACTCTGAGGAATCATCAACTACAATAATTTCATGGATTGGATATGATTGTTCAAGAACGCTTTCTATTGCTGTTTTTAAATATTTTTTTCTGTTGTGCGTAGGAATGATGACTGAAACCGTTTCCAATTACTAAACCACCCTTTTTACCCTTTCTTTATATCCTTAATAATTATTGAATATAAATGTAATCCCTCCTCCTATTATCAATTTTTCCAATTATATTAATAATATTTTAAATATTTATTTCTTCAGAAATAATCATAGAGGGGTTTCATGACAGGAATAGTAGAAGCAATATTAAAAATAAGCATTCTTACAACTTGCATTCCAATACTGCATAATTTAAAAAATATAATTTTCAGTTATTCATCTAGAATTTCTTTTTCATTTTCAATAATTTAATCGTATCATATAGCATTGTTCTTTCAGCATCCTTCTCACTTGATTGAATCGTTTTATGATATAACTTAGAATCCTCTACAAATATCTGTTTCAACACCGTCCCATCAAAATCTGAGAGCAAGGGAACATCATACATATGAAGCACGGTTGGAGCAATATCACATATATGTAGGTCCTTAAATGCTTCCTCTTTATGTTTAATATCTGGACCTCCAGCAATAAAAATACCATGTAATCGATGATCCCCTCCTTGTGGAGGAGGAATAAACATGTTTCCATTACAAAATCCTGGTTTATTCAAATACGCCATATCTTTCATAATCAGGATTAAATCAGGAGCAATATCAAAATACCTTCCTTCATACATATCTGTGTTATGATAAATTGCACTCACAATTTGTTCACCGGTATCTGGATCTTTCATTTTCCATGCTTTTTGTTCTATCTGTTTTATTACCTCATCATAATCTAATCCCTTTTGGACAATTCCTTCTTTTTCCCTTCCCTTTAAATTAATAAAAATCTTGCCGGGATAACCGCCAGAATATGCTATTGTTTTACTCCAATCAATCATCTGTGTCCACGATACATAATCATTTGCTCTATTTTTCATAAATTGAGGAATAAAAGCAATTAATCCTTCAGGGAAATGCTCAACAACATTTCGAACAAATTGTTGAATGATAGATCCAATTCGTAAATGAGATTCCTCTTTTTGATTTAAATATAAGAATCCTTCTTTTCTCAACCATTCATTCAAATAAACAACTTTTTCTAAGGGGCCAAATCCATGATCGGATACAAAAAAAACATTTACTGGTTCCTCAACTGTAGATAATATTGTTCCAATTTGATTATCAATAAGTGAGTATATATCTTCAATTTTATTTCCATAACAAGCCTTTTCTGGCGAATATAAAGGATGCGTTTCATCTCTATATCCATAAAAAAAATGCTGGATTTGGTCAACGGCCATATAATTCACCATAAAGAAGTCATAGGAATCCTGTTGTAGAAGATAGCAGACGGCATCCGTAATTTTTTTTGTTGTACTTGTTAATTTCTGAAGAAATTCTTTTTCCTTACCAACAATTCTTCTTTCGACAATATCAAATTCATAATCAAATCTAGAGAGAAGCGTTTGTTTTAAAATAGCCGGATGAACAAACTCTTTTTCAATACTTGGGGTACTAAACCCTGAAATAAAAATACCATTTACTTTCTCAGGTGGATAGGTAGCTGGCACATTGACCACACCAACCTTATATCCATAATCACTTAAAAGGGAAAAAAAGGATCTTTCTCTTTTATCAGCAATGGATACCTTAGAGGGTTTATTATCCATATAAGGAACATCTTTTAAAAAATCAAACACTCCATGTTTTGCAGGATTTTTCCCTGTTTTAAAAGAGGTCCATGCAGGAAATGTAATAGGCGGAAATACACTATGTAATTTCCCATAAACACCCTTATTAAGATAAGAACTTATATTTGGAAGCAACCCTTGTTTTACCATAGGTAGGAGAATATTAAATGTTGCACCATCTATACCAAAGATTATGTTCTGCATTTTTATCAAACATCCTTTTTTCATAATTTATTAACTTAAGACAATAGTTATCATCACACTACGTTTTTTTATTGAATTTTCTATAGACATATCGGGCAGATTTGAATACATTCCAACGAATTAATGAATAACTCTTCTCCCAAACCAATAATGGAAAAAGAGTACCACCAAAGCTTTCTTTAAATTTAAATATGGGATCAAAAAAATCTGTCGGAGTTTCACCAAGATCATATGATTGAAATGAATGTTCTTGCCCCCATTGAATTACATGATCATTTAATATGACCCATGGTTTGTACTGAAAATTCTCATTTGTTATTGCAGAAAAAAAACCATGAATTATCTGCCTCTTTTTATCGATTATACAAAGAATTGATCCAATTGGTTTATCATTTTTTGTTGCAGTAAATATTTTCATCTGATCGCTCATTTCAGTTGACAATGATTGAAAGAAAGCAGTTGGATATGCTTTGATATTATTTTTTTCAAGCGAAGTTTTATAATCCTGATAAAAATTAAGTATCGTTTCCTCTGTTATTTTTTGATCATAGACTGAGAAAGGTGTTTTTTTTATTTTTATTAACTCTTTTCTTCTATGATGGTTCATATTATTTATAATTTCATCATAACTCTGTTTAAGGTTAATGTAAAACTGACATCCCCCATGGGACATTTGATATCCATCTCTCACAAAGATATTAGCGTATCTAAAATAGGATAAATCATGGGTAATTATCCAATGGACAGCAACTGAATCTTTACAGAGATCGGGTATTTTTTTTAACATAAGAGTAAGAATTATTCCTTCGTCTTTTCCTATAACTGGTCCACCAAAACCAGGGACGATTGAACTTAATTTTTTAAAGGGTACTTTTTTATCAGATATAATAAAATGGGGAAAAATACCAACAGGATTATTATCTTTTGTTATTAAGATATGTTTTGCTTGTAGCTCCAATCCATCTTGTAATACTTTAAGCCATTCATATTTATGAAAAACTGAGCCCAACGTCGATTGTTTGATAAGATTATTCCAGGGATTCTTACCAACTTCTGCAATAGAATCAATAATTGAAACAGAATAATCAGACATTTATAGCTCCCTCATTTGTACAATATATTTATTATCTTTCCCCCGGTTCTTTTAAATCTTATCCATCTTTTAACATAGCGTAATAGATGAATGTCAATATAATATTTTTTAAAATATTAATATATTTATTATTAATCTAAATATAACAATAATAGATAATATTTGACATTATATATTCACCAATTTCATTTATTTTATAAATTTAATCATAAAATCATTTATTACTATAAATTACATCACATTATTAATACATATTAAAGGACAATTAGTTAGTAAAAAATAATAAATTAATTTTGTATACTCAAGTTGCTATTAATAATCAGATTATAAAAAAAAGATGATTGTGACTATTATGAATAATTCATGTCAAATAGACCATATCTATACAGTTGCTTATCCTCAAAGGTTTAAAATGAAGATGCGAAATAAAATTGCAACATTTTTACATCTGATCATTCTTGTGGTAAAAAAAGGCATCATTAAATCCATCGAACATGCAATTGAGATATTTACTGAATCTGAACTTAAAAAAACCTGTAAAAAAAATAATAATGTAATAAAACCTTTAGATTTGCATAAGGGTGACAAGGTTCGAGTAAAATCAAAAAATGAAATTTATGATACATTGGATAAAACTCATCGGTTTGAGGGCTGTGCTTTTATGGATGAAATGAGTAATTATTGTGATACCGAACAGATTGTTTACAAACAAGTTAATTTTTTCTTTGATGAACGGTTATGTAAATTTTTTAAGGCTAAAGGAGTAGTTCTTTTAGATGAAGTGAAATGTTCAGGAAAACTTTCATTAACTGGACCAACCTGTGATAGATCCTGTTATTTTTTCTGGAAAGATGTTTGGCTTGAAAAAATATGAAAAAGTACCATATATGAAAATATATATTTATTCATATATTTCATCGATGAATCTATTGAATATAGTATGTTTTTTTAATCGCTTGAATAAAGAATTAATAGATGAGATTTTCTGTATCTTTCTTCCTACTAATAAAATAATATAATATAGCTTTGGTATGATTTTATTATTATAAATGGTCATATTAAAAGAAGATCTGGTGGTTTTCCCAAAGGATGCTTGATAATCATCAATAGGTCCAAAGAAATCAATTGCCCTTATTTCCTTTTGAGCAAATAATTCCTTTATTACCAAATAGAATAAAACAAGGGATGGTGAGTATTGAGCATAGGAATCATCATATCCTATTTTTACAAAATACAGTGTTCCAGAATCAACAATAGCATAAATACCAGATGCATAAGCTTTATTAATTTTTAGAAAATATAACCGAAATCGGTTCTCTTCGGCGAGCTTAAAGGCCACATTTTCAAAATAGGTCTTATAAGATGATTTTAGAATGGATGTTCCTTGTTTTCCTTTCCAATTATTATCTTCAATTTGAAAAAAATGTGGTAACTGTTTTTGTATATCTTCAGAATTTCTAAGCGAAATCAATTCCATACTTCCCTTCTCAGTTAGCCGCTTTATTTTGCGTTTCATCTCCCTTCTCTTTTTTCCTTTCATATGTTGAAGCAGAGTATCAAAATCAGCATGACAATCGACAACAAGTGTTTTTGTTTCATTTATAGTAAATTTAAAATGATTTTTACAAAGTACCCTAAGATCCTTATAAGAAACATCCTGTTCTTGGATATGATGGATGGTTATTAAATCCCATGTGTTTTTGATACTATTAAGATATCCTATAAATTCGGTTAGTATCTGATGAATATTTTCATTTGGATTGACGAGTAAGGAGTACCATCCAAGTATGTTATCTTTAATTGATAATTTATTTAATTGTAATCTCCCTACAATTGTTTGTTTTTCGTACGTAAACGGAAATATCGCAATGATTTCCTGACTCTTATTTTTTACAACAAAAATCTTTATGCTTGTTTGTGGAAAACTTGTTTGGATTATCTGATAATAATATTCAAAAATTTGAAAAGATGAAAATAGTGTAGAATTGCTATTTGCTTTATTGAGTTTTTCCCAAGATTCCTTAAGATTTCTGAAATCATCAAATGATTCTATTGAGTCTATAATATACGTATTTTTCATGTGACATCATCATGTAAATAAACAATTATATGTTTATTTCTATATTAATATATATGCTAATTTGTATATATAAAGATAATTTTTAATTAATATATAATTATATGTCTAAATACCAGCAATGAACTTCACCATTATCATATAACTTGTCAATTGAATAATCGCCATAAAGCATAACGAAATCATTTGATGAGTACTGATGGACAATTGGCCTAACGGAAGAAGGAAAAGCATTAACCGTACTTTTCCCATTTTCAGTGATAATCAAATACGTTTCATTATTGTCAAATTGCTCATTTAACGAAATATTTGTATCATAACCAAAATGAGAGGGTATAGTAAGCTGAGGGAAAAACATGCGTTTGTTACCGTCTTCTACTCCATGAAAATAATATTCCATTCTTAAAATATTACTTCCAACATCTTGAGCTATATGAACCGAGGGGGCTCTATAATCTATCATCCATTCCGATCCAGCATAGTTCATGTAGGTAAACTCATAATTTGGCTGCCAGATCATCGGAGAAGGATATACATTTCCAATACAAATAATACCTGAAAATAGAATTAGTACAATTGATACAATACTCAAGGCAGTATGTCTAAAAGAGGAGGTATCCAAAGAAATTTTTCTTCGAAATATCAAATATAATATTATTCCATTAAAAACTGTGGCAATCATAAGAAAATAGCGTAATATTCGAATAGGATCATTCACAAGAAAATATCCTGTCATCATAGCTATTCCAACAATAAAAAGAACAACCAATTCAAGACTATAGGAAAACTCAAGTTCTTTTATCTCATGAGAAATGATAAATTTTTTAATAACATATAAAAAACCAAGAAACGAGATAAAACCATAAATCATTATGGTCCCATATCGAAAAATAAATAATTGTAATGTTTGCATAAAAGATAACTGAGCTGTAATTAATGGTGTAATAAATTCCCTTGTTATCTCCCATTCCGGTTTTTGAAAAAGTAACTGAATTATTGTTTTAATATCTGAAAGCCCTTCTCCAAATGAGGTATACCATGTGATAAAAGCGACAAATAAAATAATGACAATATTTGTTGTTTTATCCCAAGATATCACATCAACATAGTTATGGAGATATGGTTTTAAAAGTTTCAACATCACTTCGGCAAAATAAAAAATAAGAAAGATGATAATAGCAAACAAGGTTGTCATGGGATGAAAAAAAACAATAAAAAAACTCATGACCACGATGAGAATTGTCATTTCAATCTTGCTCTGAAAAAATCTTCTTCTTTGATATAGATATATTAGAACAGGAAGTAAGATGAATGAAAAAAATGAGGGTTGAAATGAAAAATGAAACCCATCAAAAATAAGAATTAATGCTAAAAGAGAAATTAGGAGAAATTGTTTTCTTTTCTCAGCAAATACATGGGCTAGTAGTACCATTCCAACTGCATACAGCATTGAAAAAAATACGGGGAAAAACCATAAGGTATATATAAAAGAGATATCGAGTAATCCTGATGTTCCATAGGATAAGATATGAATCGCTGGATAGAAATTCAATGAAGAGAAATGACCTGTTTGAGCGATATCTCGTATGAACCCAACATGTGAAAAAAGATCGGTGTTTGCTCCTCCAGCAAAACAGTATCCTCTTATCAAGGGAAGAAAAAGGAAAATAAAATTACCAAGTAAAATAACCATAAAACCATAAATCCATAAATTTGATTTCGTATCTGTTATAATTTCTTGGAGAATGATTAAAAATCCTAAGCACAAGCTTCCAATAAAACATACCCAAAACGATATTGGAAATGCAGAATAAATAGACAATTCATAACCTGTTGCTTTTGAAGTCTGAAAAATAAGGACAATCGATATTAGCATTAATACATATGCACATATTATTTGAATTTTCCGAAACCGCTGCCATTGAAATATATTCATTCTTTCATCACATATCTTGCCAATAGTAGTCCTTTATTATCTATTGATTGTTATAGACAAATGTGTAAGCTTTAATGTATGCATTTATTACTGTTGATAATCTATTATTTTTCAATGCATACTGCTTTGCTTCTTTACCCATTTTCTTCATTTCAATGGGATTTTGTAACAAGTATAGTATTTTCTCTGCAATTTCATATTCATTTAATGGATCTATTAGAAAACCTGTTTTCCCATCATTTACCATGTAGGGCACCCCACCAATATCAGAAGCTATTACCGGTTTTGAAGACGCAAAGGATTCTGATATCACCATGGGTGCATGTTCATTTAAAGAGGTAAGGATAAATAATGAAATATTTGAAAATGTTTCAACTTTTTTATGACTATTTACTATTCCTATGTATTGAACATTATGTTCTAAATCATGTTTCTTGATAAAATCTAATACTTCAGTATAATATGTTACATCCTCTATTTTTCCCGCTAGATATAATGTAAAATCTTTAATTTCTTTTTTAACGAGAACAAGTGCTTTTAATAGTGGCAAAAGATTTTTCATCCGTGATATGACTCCCATCCATAGCATCGTATTTGATAAAGGAGCTTCTTTTATCGTGAAAAACTCATCTGCAACTGGATTTGCTATTTCAAAAATTTTTGCATTTGTATGATACTGAAATAATTTTGTGCTATACTGATTTATTGATATTACATACTCTAATGATTTCATAATTTTAAAGTAACGTTTAACATAAAATAAATTCCATAATGGTTTTTTCATAGGAGAAATATATTGTTTTTCTATCCAATTAAACCCATGTGGTGTGTATATTAATTTTTTCGCATTATAAAGCCCACGATGGGCAAAATCGATAGTATGAGCATTTAATATATCATATGGATTTTTATTGAGAAAGTTCGATATTCTTAAAGGATATGTGGAAAGAAAAATACTTCCACATTTTATAATTGGTTTTTTAATATAACAAACATTTTGATACGAATTAGAGGAACCATTGATACGATTACTTCCACTCACAAATTGTACGGTATTGTTGTTATTATATTTCAAGAAACCATGATACAAATTCATACTTACTGCCTGGACCCCACCCCATACGTTTTCATTTATATCAGGAAATTGTGTCCCAAGTAATATACGAATTATTAAAACCCCCATATTGATTTAAATCAAGTTTTCATTTTTCTGTACTAGTAATACTTGTTGAAATTGTTCAATTGTTATCTCATAATTGAATGTTTGTTTAATAAATTGTTGTGCATTTAATGAAATAGTCTCTATATTCGAATGAGTTAACGCTCGTAGCACATCATTTTTAATTTGTTCTGGTGTGTTCTGAGAAATAATGAACCCCGTTGATTCATCAGTTATAACATCAGGAATCGATCCAACAGGAGTTGCCACAACAGGGGTTCCACATGCCATCGCTTCAATCATTAAATTAGGAAGTCCTTCAGTTAGAGACGTAATAACAAGGAGTTTGAGATCGTTCAGATATTCAGGTAAAAGATCGTGTTTTATCCAACCGCTATAGGTAATATAATCCTGTAAATTGTTTTGATGAATGAATTGAAGTATGTCATTGGCAAGTGGACCGTCACCTCCGATAAAAAAGTGCACATTTTTTTCCTCTTCTAAAATCTTAGGAATTGCTTTTATAAAATTCATTGTTCCTTTTTCATCACTCAATCTACCAATATGACCAATGACAGGTTTCCGCTTATTGTATTGATTTATATTATTGAATTGTGAAAAATCAAGATAATGTTCATGAGCAAACCTTATTTTATTCACATATCTTTCAAGATTCCATACAGATATAAGATTTTTAGAATAAAGTATAATAAGAGTTGATAACCGTGCACATATACTTTGTGAATATTTGAAAATGAAATGAGACCCTATTTTCTTTTTTGATGTATGAGCCATAATAATACTTGAAGGAAGCATCCATATGATTTTTTTGTTAAGTAGTTTTACAGCAATCATTGGTAGAAGACCGACACCCTCCATAAAAAAAAGATAGGTATCAATATCTTTTGATTGGTTTAAAATTGAATATGCAATCCGTATTTGAAGAAGCATATACATAAAACCATAAAGAAGAATATGCTTGGGTTTTGTAAAAGGAATTTTTTTCCATTTAACAGGATAAGTGTTTGATGTTTTTTCAAACTGTTCAATTGTACTATATAATACGGAAATTGTATGCGTATCACTTTGTAAAACACTTATTAGATTTCGAAGTGGTGTCTGAAACGCCTTTGATATTATAAATGATACAACGCAGATGTTCATATTTCCCAGCTCTTTTTAAATAATCCTTTTAAAAATCCAATGCTATAACCAACATGTTGCAACACAAATATACAAGGCATAAGGTAACAAAAATAAAACTGTTTTTTTGTTATTGAGGTTAATAGAGCATAATAAAATAAAATACTGATATAAATAATAAATAAAAAAATAACAAAGAAAAAGATAACAGGCATAAACATTCCAATGAAAGCAAGGAAGATGAATGCAAATGAAAATATGATCGGTAAAAAATGAAAAAATGAAAGAGATGAGGGATATTTTTTTACAATCATAGCTTTGGCAATCCCATAATTTAACATTTGTTGAAAAAATGCAGGTAAAGACTGTTTTTTATAATAATAGACGATAGCCTTTGGTTCAACATATAGTGAATACTTCTTTTTTTGCAGTTTATAATTTAATGTATAATCCTCGCCGATTTTCATATCCTCATCATAATATCCCACATCTTTTAAAGCTGATTTTGAATACAAAACAAAAGGAGCCGTCTGAACTTGTCTTTTCTTTTTTTCTGGCTGATACGAGCTACCAAATCCGCCAATTGGTGTTGAAAATACTTGCTCAATTGATTTACCAAGAATAGACTCATCATCTGGACTATAATGGATAGAACCAACACCACCAAGCTGATTAGAATCACTCTCAAGAAAACTGTTGTATAAATTTTCTAACCAATGTGGTTCAGCTATACAATGCCCATCGATATAGGTTATAAGGTCACTTTTTTTATCATTTCTAATCGCGATATTGCGACCAACTGCTTGCCATTGTTTTGGGTTATGATGCAAAGAGATAAATTCAGGATATTTCTCTAGATACCTTTCAACAATATGAAGCGTATTATCTGTAGAACCTCCATCAACAATAATAATTTGAAATGATTTTTTAGAAAATGTTTGATTGAGCAAGGATTCTAAACATTTCTGAATGTAATGTTCTTCATTTTTTATTGCGACAATAACGGATATAAAATAGGCAGATTTGTTATTGTTATGTTCTTCGATTTGCGTTAATAACGGCATGTAGCACAAGTCCTGTCATTCCTGAAAGTACACCAAGAATAATCAATACAATAGCAATCAATGCATTTCCTATTGCAAGTTCTCCAGATGAATAATAACTAAAATAAACATTAAATCCAAATAACAATCCAATTAAAAACAATATTAACCCTGGTAAACCAAAAAACAGCAAGGAATGTTCAACTTCCATATATTTCAAAATAGATAGAACAACTCCAATGCCATGACCAATAGGATTTTTTGTTGAACCCTCTACATCATAACGACATGAAATAGGCACTTCAGCATAGGATAATTGTTTTTTTCTTCCTTGCATAATAATCTCTGCTGAAACTCCCATATCATTATCCTTTGGATTTAATGAATCGATTGCCCTTTTTGAATACGCTCGAAATCCACTTTGACCATCGGATATTTTATTTGAATTTCTTGATCCGGCGTTAGTGATCTTCGTAAGGACATTGATTCCAAATCGACGATATTTGGGAATATTTTCTCCATTATTATCAACAAATCTTGATCCAATAGAGATATCAATATTATTATCCATCACTGGTTTCATAACAGTTCTTAATTCATCTGCTTCATGTTGACCATCCCCATCAATAATAGCCATAACATCAAAATTATTGTCTCTTGCATACTTAAAACAACTTTGAATAACGGCACCATACCCTTTATTCTTACCATGTTTTAATACGCTAGCACCTGCATATAGTGCAATTTCGGATGAATCATCTGAACTTCCATCATCAATAACAAGCACTTCATCAACATAGCGTTTTGCCTTCAGTATAACACTACCGATTGATGTCGCTTCATTATAGCAGGGAATAGCTGCTAAGGTTCGCTTGTTATTGGTAGAAAGATCACCATTCTCCCCCAGTTCCATGCCATCTATCACGGTATAACATTTTTAAATATTTAAATTTTTATGTTATTACCTGGAAACGTAAGCAACTTGTATTTCTATTTTTATACAGAAAATATTTTTTCTTTACAAGACAATATTACATATTTATTCTTTAATATTACATCAAGTAGCATATTAAAAATGAATAATATATAAAAATTAATTATTCAATTGTGATTATTTTAATAAATATTTATATTTAAAATTTAATATTTCTTTTTTATTAATTTTATTATTTTTTGATACATGACAAAATCTGATCGGGCAAACAGGCATTGTTTATTTATTGAATCATTTTCTGTTATATCAAACCGACCAAGCGTAAGTAACGCATTACTATGCTTTGGCAAAGGTAGGAAGTTTTTCTTTTCATCTGTCGTAAAACCAATTTCAAGTCCTAACTTCTTTGCAATATTAATTACTTCCTCAGAATAATTACCATTTGGATACGAAATAATTTGAGGATTGGAGCTACCAGTAATTCCAGTAATAAAATTCTGTGTTTGCTGGATTTGCTCAGTAATTTCATTTGACGGTAAATTTGTAAGAATTGCATGATTTTTTGTGTGATTTCCCAGAAAAACAAATGGCTCTTCAGAAAAATGCTTTAACTCATTAATTGTAAATGGTCTATCGATATCACCAAGAGGATCAAGAATTTCTTTTCCGAATAGCAATTGTAATTTTTTTTCTATATCTTTATTTGGTAATAATTTTAATTGTTCTTGTTCGTTTAATATCTCTGAAATTTGAAAACCTTGCTGCAATCGTTCTCTATACTGAACATCCCACCAAAAACATTTTCGTTTTGATATATGATCCATCGATATGAAAAAAGTTGCTGGAATTTCATATTTTTTCAAATAAGGTACCGATAGAATATTATTATAATAACCATCATCAAATGTTATCATCACATACTTTTTATTTGCATCCAGTCCGTTAATAATCTGATAGGGAGCAATAAATTCATACTCATATTTTAAAAAGTATTGAATAAATTGATCAAAATGCTCTAGTGTAATTCCAAGCTGAGGGTCGATATGACGGTAACCAATTTCTTTTTTATTTTTAAATAGACTGTGAAATGTAAATACCACCAATGATGGTTTTTCCTTCTTTAAAGATAAATATAATGATGAAAGTATCGTATCTGGTAGCTTCGCAAAAAAAACAATCAGTTTATTCAATTCATCCATTCCTATTTCTTAATAATTTTCCGTTGTTTTCCATATATCAAAGTATCTCTTGAATATTAACCCATAAATGCACTTTTCTATATGCATTATCTATTCTATCTTGGGCAATTGTTTTATAATTCGCATTATAGTCAAAATTTTCAGTAGACTGGAGAAATAAAAGAAATTGTAATTTATAAATTCCTGTTTTATTTGAGATATTAAATTGATAAAGATATTCCCATTGTGAATCGGAAACATTTTCAATATTAAGAGTATATGCGGGTAGTATTATGGTTGTTTTATTTAGAAAAATCATTTCATGATATTGATTGGAAGTGGAATTATTTTCTCCCATTTTATGTATACTTTGATTAATTAACCATACTTCAATTGTATAATTCATTTTTTTTTGTTCATAATTAGTTAAGCCAACAGTAATCGCATGATTTTCACTTGAAGAGATATTTTTGGGATATGCATTTGCCATATTATCAGATCCTAGAATATAAAATTCTGTAAATGATTCCCCTCGTTCTGAAATATGTGAAAATGAGGTCACTGTTAAGACAACAATAGCAATCATTGTTGCACATATTGTTATAACTATTACAATGTTTAAGACAATATCAATTTTATTTTTTGATTGCATCATTTTTTTGCGTATACGAAACTGATATCGTTCCATTGGAGGTTGTAGATACCATCGAATTACCGCTATCAAACTCAAACAAAAAATAAGTATATATAATCCATAACAAAATGATTCAGCTGTAATTTTTAGCGAGGTAAAATTTAACCCCAATCCGACAAGCGAAACTAGTGCTAGTGAAAAAACAATGCTAAGCATCAACCTTTCAAACATTTTTATTTTTTTATCTGTTCGAGATGAGGGAAAAAGACTGAAAATAAATAAATATCCGGGTATGAAAATAATAAATGGAATTCCAAATATAATCTGAAAAGTACCCCCTATAAATAAAAAAATTATTAAAAATAAAGTACTACTGCATAAGCATAGAATAATATCCCATGGTACACTTTTAGCTTGATTCATATGATTCATTTTCCTATCAAGCATTTAAATATTCAATGATTCTATTTACGATTACAATACTAAAGATAATAAGGAAAAATAGAATGAATAGATTCAATTTAAGTTTTATTTTTCCTATAATAAACGGATTTGCTATTTCTTTAATTATAACAAAGCCAAATAGAATTAATATAAAAAATATTTCAATTTGAGATTCATTGGTAATTATGATACTAAATGCAATCCATAAACTCATGAATAGAATAATTTTTTCAGAAATCAACATGATCTAATTCAACCTCTGTATTTTGATCAATGAAATTGAGATAGTAGACAACAGTATTTCCTTTTCTTTGAATATTTTTTATCCATAATCGTTTCTGGGTTGACACGGTGGATCTTGATATCGCAGTTAATACTGCACTACATGTTGGACATGGATATTGTCTGCAGAGTCGTTGATTTTTAAAGCAAAAATCAGGATTATTTAAGATTATTTCCAATTTATATCCAACCAATGTTTTCATCAATGAAACAGATTTTATTAAATCAATACCAACAAATTTTTTTAAATTCATCTCAATATGTTTTAGATTATTTTTATCAAAATCCTTCTCTTTATCAATTTCATCAAGTAATGCTAATCCGGAAGGAGGAAGAGACACCCCAAGTATTTCACCTTTTTTATTATATAAAAGAACTTTTTCATTACTTATCTCAGGTATTTTTATATTTCCTTTTTCATTTGGTGATATAAAAATCCGCTCTTCTTTCAGATTTTTTGATATAGGGATGAATACTGCATTTCCTTTTAATTTCAATTGAATTATTAGCTTATAAATTGGAATCATATTTCCTTTAATTTTCGAATCACTTGTGTTTTTAGGAACATAATTTCCCGAGGTCATGACAATCATAAATGTCCCTAAAATTATCAAACCAACACTAATTTTTATCTGCAAATCAGTAGGATTTATAAATAATATAATTCCTATTATTGTTAATGTGATCCCAAATATCTGCACGGGTAAATATCTTTTAATTTTGTTTGATTGTTTCCACAATGATCGTTTCCTCCACCAGTACTATCTTGAAAGGAATTTATATCCTTTTTAACTTCATGAACGATAGAACACGTTCAGAATATTAATTGACATCAACAATATATATGTTATTATAAAATTTTTCATATTATTCATTAGGAAAGTTGCTAATCGTAATTTCTAATCCCTTATTTAATGGATATGAAATATTGAATTGCAATTCATTATTTGCTTTTGTTATATCTGCAATAGATTTCATTATCTCACACGCCCTAGGTTCTTCATAAATCACTTGTAAATCCGTATCCACGCAATTCATAATAGTATTTGCCAGATCTCGTATTGATATTTGAACCCCTGTAGCAATATTAAAAATACCTTGTACCTCTTTTTCAGCAGCCAACATATTTGCCTTTACCACATCCTCAACAAAAATAAAATCCCGTGTTTGAGATCCATCTCCATATATAATTGGTGATTGACAATTCTGAACTCTTTCAATAAATTTTGGAATAACTGCAGCATATTCTCCCAATGGATCTTGCTTTGGACCATATACATTGAAATAGCGAAGAGAAACACATTTAAGATTGAAACATGTGGAAAATAATGTGCAGTATTGTTCACCAATCAGCTTGCTTAACGCATATGGATTAAGAGGTTGTGGTTTATCTGATTCCTTAATTGCTTTATTCTGATGTTCATTGCCATAAACCGCACAAGAGCTGCTGAAAACAACTTTTTCAACATGAGACATTGCTGCTGCTTGAAGCACATTATATGTTCCTGTAACATTCACTTCATGTGTTTTTTGCGGATGTGACAAACTCATAGGGACACTTATCTGTGCGGCAAGATGAAAAACAAAATCAATAGCATTATTATTCAGTATTTTATAAATAGTAGAATAATCGGTAATATCTGCTTTAATAAACTCTATTTTATGTTCATCAATAAATTGTTTAATATTTTCTATTTTTCCAGTTGAAAGATTATCAATAACGATAATTTCATTGTTCCCTTCTAATAGTGATTTTACAAGATTTGATCCAATAAATCCTGCTCCCCCAGTTATAACCACTCGTTTATGTTGCATTAATACTCTCCAAATTGGGAAGAAATAGTTATGTATAAAAATATTGCTTAAATTAGATCATTACTAAAAAAAATAAAAAAAATGGTTGATGAATTATTTTTTATTGTGTTATTGTCGCAGAAGAATGGATTTCAATTGAATCATTCCTTGGTTTTCTTAATATACATCCTGCCACTATCCAGAAGGAAAATATTAATAATGAATACACGGCACTTTGAAATAAATTTGAATCAAATGATAGTTGAGAAAATGGTACTATTTGCATAGATAATACAATACAAAGAGAACATATTCCGATTATTATTTTTGTTATAAAAAGCATTTTATCATTTCTTCTTTTCATTTCTTCCATATCCATTTCTCCAAGAAGATTCACGCTAGCTTGTAGCATGAGTTCTTCTAACAACATTTTTTGTAAAAAAGGCTATATAAACAAGTGGTGAAAAAAAGATGATATGGCATAATATCAAACAATATTCTAAATTGAAAAATGAAAATAGGATAGAAATTTCTTATATCCAGACACCCATTTCTTCTATTGTTGCATCCATGAGAACATGTATGATGACACTTAACACACCAAATATCCAAATTGGTTTTTTTCGTACATTACCGATAACGTTTAAAATAATAAAAAATCCAACTGCAAGCGGACTGATTATCAGATGGAGAAATATATGGTATCGAAGTAATGAATCAAAGGTGCTGATATTAAAGAGATAATATAGGCCTAGAGGAAAATCAGGAATTATGCTACCAAATATGCACACGACATATAATAAAAGGTATTCCCTTCTAGTAAAGTCCTTTTTCAAAAAAGTTTTTATATATTGCCAACCGAAAAAAAAGAGTATATTACCAACAATAAAGTGAGGAAGAAAGCCAGGCATTTTTCTTGTTTACTCCGTTATATTATATTTATTCTCATCAAATAATAGTGAAGACATAGAAATATCAAATAAATACCTTACCAAAATAAAAAAAAGAGGATTACCTCCTTCTAATAATATAAACAATAAGAACAATAATTCCAACGACTATTAATAATATTAAGAAAATAGAACCAAAAGAAAGAGAAGAAACAGCGCCTTTATCATCCGGATGGGCATAAGCTTCCAAGCCAGTATTTTCCCCATAAAACCAATTCCATTCACCATCATCATCACTATCGATTAAAAGTAATCCTTCCTCATTTGTACTCACATTAACATCATCACCAGTTTCATTATTATGAAAGGTTTCAAATGCTCCATCTCGACCATAATCAATAAGATATCCTTCGATTAGATCATCAATAAATATGACATCAACATCAATATACACAAATGTTTGATAGGTATCCGATGGTACATTATATTCATCTTCTGCAAACACTTTCATTAAAAATAACCCTGCTTCATTCCATATCCTATTTATGGTTATGGTAGTATTATTTTGAACGAAACTTGTTATTGTATTACTTCCACCATCACCCCATTCAAAAATGTACCGAACGGTATCATTATCTGGATCAATTGATACGGCAGTATAAATATAATTTTTTGCTACATCACAATATGTCTCACCAGAAATTTCTGGTTTATTTGGGGCTCTATTCGGTTGCGTTACTCGTACTGATGTGGTATAGGTATCTACTGATCCTTCATCATCGGTAACCTTTAATATTAATGTGTAAATTCCTGGTTCCTCATACATATGAGTAACAATCTCACCAAGGTCATATGTATTGTCACCAAAAGACCAATTCCACTCCACTATATCCCCATCATAATCATAACTACGTGAACCATCAAAGAGCAATAATTCTTCTATAACACCTTGATAAGGTGCCCCCATTGAACCATCTGCTGTTGGAGGTGTATTCCCTGAAAGTACGATTCCTCCATGAGATGGATTTTGATCAGGTTCATCCTCTTCTTCAGAATGATCAACAATTGGTAATTCCAAAATAGTATGTTGCACATTTACCTCACTGGAATAGGTATCAATTAAAATAATAATTTTATCACCTATCTGAGGACAATAACCAAAAATTTCATCCTCATGAGATGGATCATTCAAATAATCAATAATGAATTGTGCACATAAAGAAATATTTTCATAGGTAACTCCACAACAAATATTCCAAATAGCATCTTGAATGTCATCTTTATTTACAGTACAAGATTCATTTCCAATTTCATTGAAAATATAGTTTACATTATTGAGAAAAAAATTGATTTTATGCCATAATTCAAGGCCACCAACACCTTTGAAAAAATCTGGCATATTTAAATCATAACTTGAATAAAGAATAGCGGTATGATTTTGACCTCTCGTCATCTGTTCACTTTTTTCTACACACCAACCAGCGTAAGGACCATCCCCAACATCAGCAGCAGGCGTATTTATTGTTATATCAAAATAGCTCTCAATACCATCCATTACAACAAACTGAATAGGACCCTCTGGAAGTGCAACTTCTGGATTACACGTTATATCAATTTCATCAGCTGCTACAATATTAATCAAAGCTAATATTAAACCTATGCATATTGGTAGAATTATCCATCTTCTTTCCATCTTTTGGGCCTCCCCAATGCATAATCATATAAAAATATAAAATAAATAACTTTTGGAAAAAATTAAAAAATACTATAATTTTCATAATATTAAATTTTTAAAATTAAAAAAATGAAAAAAGCAATTTTTCATTACGTATTTGATAATACTGGCTCATTTTCAATGGCATTGAATAATGTTTTCTCAAATTCATCATCATGTAAATACCAATTCGATAACATTTTAAAAGCAACTATCCAAAATGAAAAAAACAAAATCAAAGAAAGTATCATTCCTATAGAAGCATTTGGATCATCTAAAAGTACCAAAGGATAGGAGGGAAAAAATATAACTACAAATATTGAACACATCGCAAAAAACAGACGAACCATAATTCTTCTGCCAAATATTAACTTAGTTTCTTGCATCCCATCAATCCCAATTCTATATTGTTTCATAGAATATAAATGTAACGAGTTATAATTGTTTAATTAATATATAATAAGATTTTACGTTATTTTTAATTATACTTTTTAATAATTCATTATTAATGGTGACCGATATGATTATGTAGGGGAGAAATAATCATTTTTTATATGACAATTCACCTAATCAATGGATATAATTATGATTCAAATATTTTTGTTATAACTGGAAAAATCCCAACAATAATTGACACGGGTACTGGGCTTTATCACAATCAAGTAGCACGAAGTATACAAGCAATTATCGATCCTTTTGAAATTCAACAAATAATTCTTACCCATGAACATTTTGATCATTGTGGTGGTGTAAAAAAAATAGCAGATCTATCAAAAAATAATCCTTCAATAATAGCGCATAAAATTGCTTCAAAAAAAATTGAACAAGGTGAAAGTTCATTTGCTCAACTTTTGGGAGGAATAATGCCCCACATGCCAGTCGATATAAAAGTGCAAGGTGGAGAAAAAATACCGATAGGAAATCATCAATACACTTGTTACCACACACCGGGTCATACCCCCGGATGTATCTGTTTGTATTGCGCAGAAAATAAAACTTTATTTTCAGGAGACACTGTTTTTGCTAATGGATCATTTGGACGAACTGACTTTCCAGGCGGTAATACCAATCAATTAATAGAATCAATAGCTATGATAGCAACTTTAGATGTTGAAAATCTCTTTCCCGGTCACGAATCTATTGTTCAAGGCAATGGAAATGCCCATATTGCTTCATCATATCAAAACATCCGCTATTTAGGATGAATATATCATGAATGAAATAAGAGACATTCTTAACGAATTAAAATGGAGGAAAAACAAAAATTTAGAGGATGTTAAAATTTGGTATATTCATAGAGGTGCACCAAACAATACAAGAATTCTTTCAGGTAAAGATATCATATCCATTGATAAAACATTTATAGAAATTAAAGAAACCATGATTCCACATCATCGTATTTTTAAAATCTGTCTTCATGATACAATCTTATTTCAACGAGAACGCAAGGATGTAATCTAATACCGAATAGTAAAATTTGTATATTGCTTATCTTGTTTAACATCAGTTGTTTCAACATGATCTACATGACTAAACCGTGATCCTTCATAACACCACTTTATCATATCTGCAACTTGGTTTTCAGATCCTTGGAAAACCGCTTCGACTTTCCCTTCAGTGGTATTTCGAACCCAACCATTTATACCTCTCTTTTCAGCTTCTTGCTTTGTGGTTGCTCGAAACCAAACACCTTGCACTTTCCCTGTAATTAATACATGTACTATCTTGTTCATACGCATCAATTCCTAAGGTGAGAAACGGGTAATTGTTCTTGGAAAAGGTATTGCATCTTTGATATTATCTAAATTACAAATCCATGCAAGCAATCGTTCAACACCCAACCCATATCCCGCATGAGGAACTGAACCAAATCTTCTAAGATCAAAATACCATTGGTAATTTTCAATGTTTTCTCCTTGATCGATTAAGCGTTGTTTCATATATGAAATATCAGTGCTACGCTGAGATCCGCCAATGATCTCCCCATATCCTTCAGGTGCTATCATATCAAAACATAGCGCAGTATTTGGTTTATTTGGGTCTTCGGGTTTATAAAAAGCCATTATCTCCAAAGGATAATTTGTAACAATTAGTGGTGTATCAAAATGATTCATCAAATTATTTTCTTCTATGGTTCTTAAATCTTTTCCCCAACCAATATCCATGTTTTCCTTATCCTTTAAAATAGTTAATGCTTTATCATAGGTTATTGTTGGAAATGGTTTATTCGTAATCGTTTTTAATTTTTCAATATCCTGATGTAAAATTTCTAATTCATGTTCATGGTTTTTAATAACCTCTTGCAATATAAACCGAATTTCATCTTTAGCAATGGTTGTCAACTCATCTAAATCAATCCATGCTGCCTCCATTTCTGCCATCCAAAACTCAGACAGATGTCTGGAGGTCTTTGACTTTTCTGCTCGAAATGTAGGTCCCACATTGTAAATTTTTTCAAGAGAGAAAATAGCGGCTTCCGCATATAATTGCCAACTTTGTGAAAGGTAGGTTTTTTGATTATAATATTTCACTTCAAATAGTGTGGAGCCACCTTCACATTGGTTTGGCTGTAAAACTGGTGCATCAAATTCAAAAAAACCTTTATTTCTGAAAAATTGATGTATAGCACCGACAACAGTCGATCGTATTTTTAACATTGCATTAAGTTTTTGAGATCGTATCCATAAATGACGTTGATCCATTAAGAATTCACTGCTTTGATCCTCTGTAATTGGAAAAACATCAGCAAATTGAATGATAGAACAATCTAGTACATGAATTTCAAATCCTTTTGGTGCTCTTTTATCAGCAACAACTTTTCCTTTGATAATCAGAGATGATTCAATAAGTGCTTTTTTTGCATTTTCAAAGGCATCATCAGATAAATTACCTCGTTTAATTGTTGCTTGTATTGTTCCCGATGCATCTCTAATAACAGTAAAAATAATATTTCCACTGCTTCTTGTTCGATAAATCCATCCTCTAACAATCACTTCTTTATCTGTATATGAACCTTTTAAAATATCTGTTATTTTAACGATTGGAAGATCAGACATACTCAATAAGTCACCTCAATCTATTATGTATCAATAATGACATGGGGTAATACCTTCTTTCTATAAAAAAGAAATTCATTCAAAAGAATTAATCATTAAATAGTAGCTGTTCGGCATATTGGTTTACTTTTTTTCTATATGGTTCATCTGTGATAATCATAATATCCCAATCAGGAATTGACCTCATCCCTATTGCTTCAGCAACAGGGGTAAAATGGGTTAAAGCCTTAATTGTTCCATTATCATTAATAGGCATATCAATCTCCTGTATCCGCGGTTCTGCTTGATGTAAATCAAAAGATGGCACATCAATAATAATATGTCCCTTTGGAATATCCAATGTTTCTTCAAATATCTGTTCTATTCTTCTTCGATATGTTGCATTTTCTAATTGTTTAATCAAATCCATTTTTGAATCTTCATCGCCCGGTTGATCTATATAATGATATGCTTGTTTGAATAATTGGCGATATTTTAAACGAGTTACAATTTTTTCTTGAAATAATCCATTATTTTTCAGGACCTCAATCAATTCACCATCAGTCATTGAAAAAAATGCAAATGGTTTGATATCAGGAATAAGTTCGAATGCTTTTGATAACATTAATTCTGCGATTCGGACGGTTTTATGAAAATAAACAGAAGAATACATTAATGCACGGGCCATTAATACATTTTCAATAACCCCAACACCTTTTCTATCTAAAGCAAGATGTCCATTATGAATTTGGAGTGTTTGAACAAAACGTTGACTATCAATCATCCCATAAGCAACGCCTGTATAATATGAATCTCTCAGTAAGTAATCTATTTGATCCGCATCAATAACGCTATTAAGTAGTTCACCAAGGTATGGTTTTGTACTCTCTTTTCCTTGTATAATATCAATAATCAGTTTTTTATCAAAGTCATTAGATGAAAGCAAATCAGATACAGTTTCTGTGGAAAGGAGATTTATTTTTTCATTTTTTTGAAATATTTCATAGTCCCCATTAATTAGTTGAACGGTTAAATCAACATGATCAACATCAAACTGTTCTCGTAACAGCGATTCAAGTGTATGTGAAAACGGACCATGACCAATATCATGAAGTAACGCAGCAATTAGTACATGGAGTCGTTCATTTTCAGATAAAGATAGGTTATTGGCCATTGCAGTTGCCATGTAAAATGCACCAAGCGAATGCTCTAACCTCGTATGATGCGCACCAGGGAAAATAAGATGAGCAAGCCCAAGCTGTTTTATTGAACTAAGTCTTTGAATTTCTGGACTTTCGAGTAATTTTTGAAAGATTCCTTCTATGCGAATGTCTCCATAGATGGAATCACGGATTATTTTGTATTTTTTTTTCATAATATGTTTATTTTGGTTTTTATTTAGTTAATCATAATTCATATGAAATTATACTTCCTGTAATAAAAATACATCAAGACAATGAATATAATTTTTATATGTTTCAGGATAAAGAAATCTCATAGCCATAGTAATACTACTCATTATAGAATTGCCATCTTGTGGGGTAAAACAAAAACCAAATACCTCATTATCATTAATCACATGTACTGAGGGAAGAACAGCAACTGTTTGATTAAGTATTCTTCCATAATGTCCATGATCTCGTCCATAAGAAAATACCAGGTTTGCAGATTGTTTTTGTGTAACTGCCACTCGAGGGTTATCGAATAATTTCTGGACTGCTTTATCCTTTGTAATTTTTTTATCAAGTTTAAGATCATACCAAATACTATGCATGTATTGGGTGTTTAATTTCAATGCACTTGAAAAAACATTTAAATCAATATCCAGTGTTTTATAAAGATGATACACATCAACTGCATGGTGTGTTCCCATTTTCGGATCCTTATGAGTTCCAACCTCAGGAGATGGGACAAAGCTTTTCACTTGACTAATATCATTTGCACGTCGAATGCATAAGAATTTTCCCTCTTTTAAATGATTTTTATTATTTTCAATAGCCAGTGTATGAATTAAAACTGCAATATTGTGAGTATTGCAACTAACAATATGGATGAACTGATCTTTTGGAGTAATTACTTCATCATTAATACCGACTGCATACATTTTTCCAAAACCAAATTCAGATCCTTGTGCTATATAGCCCCTTCCTTTTTTCTTGTATTTATTATAATATTTTTCCTTATTCATCAAACCTGTCCCTTTTGGAGTACAGTCGATAACAACATCAGCTCGTTTTATTGCTTCTTCAGCATTATACATTGGCTCTAAGCCTAAGTCCTGAAAATCTTTAACCTTACTTTCGCCAACACAAAGATCAGCTCCTCTATTAACTAGTCCTTTAATTTTTGGACGATCAATTTCTTTTGCTGAATGTTTATAAAAGGTTACTTCATCAATTCCGAGATCTTTTTTTGCATCACACAATAATCCAATTAATGGTTCACCTATTGTTCCTGTTCCCACGACATGTATGATTTTTCCATCAGTCATATCCAACTCCTCCCCATTTCAGAGTTGTTGTGTAATCAACCCCATCCTTATAATTATTATGCTTCAATTTTAGGGATTATTCTTAATTGAAGGGAATGATTTAAAAAGGAGGATATGTTTCACCATCTCTATGGCTTTACCATTAGATGTCCTTGAGAAATCAGTGAATCAAAAATTAGCACTTCTACTTAAAGATGGGCGAGTTATTGAAGGCACCCTTTCAGGATATGATGAATATATGAATATGGTTCTAAATGATGTCGAAGAAACTAATGGTGAAACAAAACGTCGCTTAGGCACAATCATTCTTCGAGGAAATAACGTAGTTAGTATCTCAGTAGCATAATCTTCATTAAAAACTATCATTTGCTACAATTTTTCATATCATCTAATATAAAAATAAAAAGCGTTTTTTTCATGTATTTATAAATGATTCGAAAAACATATATACCACAATATCGTATGTGGTGATGGAAGGAATCGGGCTGGTAGTTTTTTGTTAGAGTGCATCCCATCCCCTCCTAGTGAGGCCAGCCTACCTTCCTTTTCTAACAGATTGAATAGTTGAACTACATCACAGGATTTTTGACAAAGATTTAAGTAGAGAGTCCTGAATAACATTTTCCGATTTTATGGGGAAACAAATAAAAGCTACAAGGGGAACAACATTACGCTGCAAAGGTTGGAAACAAGAAGCAATTTTACGTATGCTTGAAAATAACCTTGAAAATGCAGAAATTCCTAAAGATCTCATCATTTATGGTGGGACAGGGAAAGCAGCAAGAAATTGGAATTGCTATGATAAAATCGTTCAAACATTAAAATCCTTAGAAAATGATGAAACTTTACTAATTCAATCCGGTAAACCTGTTGCAGTATTCAAAACATGGGAAAATTCCCCACGTGTTCTAATGGCCAACTCAAATATTGTACCTCATTGGAGTTATTGGGATAAATTTAATGAGCTTGAACAACTCGGTCTTACCATGTATGGACAGATGACTGCTGGATCCTGGTGTTATATTGGAACTCAAGGAATCATCCAAGGAACATATGAAACATTTTCTTCTCTAGCAAAATTACATTTCAAGAGCGATTTAAAAGGAAAAATTGTGTTAACCGGTGGTATGGGTGGAATGGGTGGTGCTCAACCACTTGCAGTGAAAATGGCTGGAGGAGTTTGCATTGATGTTGAATGTGATGAAAGAAGGATTGATAGAAGAGTGAAAGCAGGGTTTTGTGATAAGAAAATAACAAGCATTAAGCAAGCTATTACCCTTGCTGAAAAAGAAAAACAACAGGGCAATGCTATTGCCATTGGTCTTTTAGGAAACTGTGCTGATGTTCTCCCGCAATTAATAGCTGAAGGATTTTCCCCTGATGTAGTTACCGATCAAACATCGTCTCATGATGAATTGAATGGATACATTCCAGCAGGATATGCTGGCGATAATCTTAAGGATGCAATTAGTCTTAGAAAATCAGATCCTGAAAAATATAAGACATTATCCTTCAGAAGTATGAAAGATCATTGTAAAGCGATGATTGCTTTTCAAAAAAAGGGCAGTATTGTCTTTGATTATGGAAATAATTTAAGAGGACAAGCACAAACAGCAGGCTTAAAAAATGCATTTGATTATCCAGGATTTGTTCCAGCATATGTTAGACCAATGCTTTGTACCGGTCGTGGGCCATTCCGATGGCTTGCATTATCTGGTAATCCTGAAGATATTTTAAAAACGGATAAATTAGTTCTTCAAATGTTTCCTCATGATTCCATTTTATCAAATTGGATCAACCTTGCTGAAACCTACCTTCCTTGGGAAGGATTACCTGCACGAGTATGTTGGCTTGGTTATGGCGAAAGAGAAAAACTTGCATTGGCCATAAATAAAATGATACGATCCAGGGAAATTGGTCCTATCGCAATTACAAGAGATCATTTAGATACCGGCAGTGTAGCATCACCTTACAGAGAAACAGAGAATATGAAAGATGGAAGTGATGCTATTGCAGATTGGCCATTATTAAACGCGCTGTTAAATTGTGCAGCAGGAGCAGATAACGTGCAAATTCATAATGGGGGTGGAGTTGGGATTGGACTATCCACGCATGCGGGTATGGTTGTTGTCTGTGATGGAACAAAAGCTACTGATGAAAGGATAAAAAGAGTTTTCAAAACGGATCCTGGGATCGGAGTGATACGTCATGCTGATGCAGGGTATAGTGAAGCAATTGAAGTGGTAAAAAAAACAGATCTTCATATGCCAATGATGGTTTGAATACTAGATAGATTAAAAATGAAACATTAAAGTATGATAATTTTTTTAGGGGGATGATGATAGCCATGGATATTAGTGCAAATGTATTAGATATTGTTGAATTGATTTTTAAGCTAATAGGAATCAATGCAGAGCCCATAATTATGCAAATCATTGCATCCATTGGCATTTTTATTTTGTTTATACTTCTTGGTTGGATTATATATACTATATTTGAAAGGTATTTTTCAAGATGGGCAAAAAAAACAAAAACAAAATTAGATGATGAAATTCTAAAAAATATTAAAAAGCCCATTTATTTTTTTGTTTTCCTGGTTGGTGCATATTATGGTTTAAATGTACTGGAAATCCTTGAGAATTACCAATTTGAACTTCGTTTTATTTTTTCTATTGCTGAAATTCTACTTGTAACCTTCATCATTACCCGTGTGGTAAATGTTGTCATTGCATGGTACTCCGAAAAAAGAGCGAAAAAACCAATGAGTGAACATATTTTATTTATTTTACGAGGGATCATTAATACCGTTACGTATCTCTTCGCATTTTTAATTATCTTATATATCTTTCAAATTGATTTATCAGGAATTGTCGTAGGACTTGGCATTGGGGGTATTGCTATTGCTTTTGCATTACAAAATGTCTTAAGTGATGTCTTCAGCGCCTTTTCTATTTATTTTGATCGGCCTTTTGAAATAGGTGATTTCATTGTCATAGGTGACTATTCAGGTACTGTTAAGAAAATCGGGATGAAATCAACAAGATTGCTCTTATTACAAGGAGAGGAATTAGTTGTTGCAAATTCTGTATTAACAACGACAAATGTTCGCAATTTTAAGAAGATGAGAAAACGAAGAATTAGCTTTGGTTTTGGTGTAACGTACGATACCCCATCAAAAAAATTAAGAAAAATTCCTGAGATGGTAAGAAAAATAATTGATGATAAAGATCTAGCAAAAGTTGAAAGGATTCATTTCAAGGAATTTGGTAACTTTAGTTTGAATTTTGATATCGTCTATTACATCAATAGTAAGGACTATGCAAAATTTATGGATGTGCAACAAATAATTAATTTTGAAATAAAAGAAGCCTTCGAAAAAGAAGGAATCGAAATGGCATTTCCAACGCAAACAATTCATCTACATAAATAAAAAAAAATGGCCCTGTGGTGTAGCGGTTAGCATCAGAGACTCTGGATCTCTAGACACCAGTTCAAATCTGGTCAGGGCTGTTTATCTCTTTTTTTATCTTATAAGACGTCTTATTTATCAGCAATATAAAAATAAACTCTCCTTAAAAAATCAAAACATTTAAATAATCTTGTTAACCAATAACAAGAAGTTTTAAATAATAGAAATGACAAAATAATAGTGTAAAGGGAGAAAGAAGGTCGAAGGAAAATATTGGGAAAAACAAAAAATTAACATTTATTTGTCCCCTATATATTCTCATTTTAAGTTTTTCCCCTCCCTTCAATTTTTTAAAATTATATTGGAATTTTATTTATTATTAACAAAAACCTTATGTGTTATATTTTTTATTACTCATTTAATTAAGTTCCCTAATAAAAAAATCAATTGGTTCGTTTAATGGTTAAATGACAAGGTGAGAATGTATGGATGATGCTGAAAAACAAAAAAATTTTATTCGAGATATCATTGATGAAGATTTAAGAACAAACAAATATAATGGAAGGGTGCACACCCGTTTTCCTCCAGAACCTAATGGATATCTTCATATTGGCCATGCAAAATCAATATGTTTAAATTTTGGTATCGCAAAAGAATATAACGGTCTTTGCAACCTTAGATTCGATGATACCAATCCCTTAAAAGAAACCGATGAATATGTCCAATCAATAATTGAAGATGTTCGATGGCTTGGTTTTGATTGGGATGATCGATTATTTTTTGCATCAGATTATTTTGATAAAATGTATGAATACGCGCTTGATTTGATAAAGAAAGGATCGGCTTACATCGATGACCAACAATCGGATCAAATTAGTCAAACAAGAGGTACCCTTACAAGTCCAGGAAAAAATAGCCCCTATAGAGATCGCCCTATTGAAGAAAATCTAGACTTATTTCAAAGAATGAAACAAGGGGAATTTAAAAATGGTGAAAAGGTTCTCCGAGCAAAAATTGATATGGCCCATCCAAATCTTAATATGAGAGATCCAATTATTTACCGAATTCTTCATGCATCCCATCATAATACCAAAGATACGTGGTGTATTTATCCAATGTATGATTGGGCACATGGTCTTGAAGATTCTATTGAAGGCATTACCCATTCAATTTGTACGTTAGAATTTGAAAATCATCGACCATTATATGATTGGTTTCTTGATCAATTAGATGTTTATCATCCACAACAAATTGAATTTGCACGACTCAATCTATCCTATACAGTAATGAGTAAGCGAATGTTAAAAGAATTAGTCGATGAAGGATTTGTAACTGGATGGGACGACCCAAGAATGCCAACTATAAGTGGCATGAGAAGAAGAGGTTATTCACCAGCATCCATTAAAAATTTTTCTGCACGTATTGGTGTCGGAAAAGTAAATAGCACTATTGATATTGATTTTTTAGAACATTGTGTTAGAGAAGATTTAAATAAAACAGCATCTCGATTCATGGGAGTTCTCCATCCATTAAAAGTTATTATTGATAACTATACTGATACTACTATGGAAGAACTAGAGGCCATAAACAATCCTGAAGATCCCGCTGCAGGAAAAAGAAAAATACCCTTTTCAAAAGAAATTTATATCGAACAAGAAGATTTCATGGAGGATCCACCGAAGAAATTTTATCGACTCGCACCTGGACGTGAAATACGATTGCGATATGCCTATTATCTAACCTGTAATGAAGTGGTAAAAGAAGATGATACCATCACTGAGCTACGGTGTAGCATTGATCCTGAAACCCGGGGCGGTTATGCTCCAGATGGAAGAAAAGTAAAAGCAACAATACATTGGGTTTCTGCAGCCCATGCATGTAACGCTGAAATTCGATTATATGATAGATTATTCTCAATTAGCGAACCTGCCGGAGAGAAAGATACAGATTTTAAAACATATCTAAACAACGATTCTCTTCAAATATTAAAGGACTGTAAAATTGAACCTGCCATTAAATCGTTGAAACCGTATGATCGATTTCAATTCGAAAGGACTGGGTACTTCTGTATTGATCCAGATACAACTACGGATAACATTATTATTAATCGATCAGTAACCCTTCGAGATACCTGGAAAAAAATACAACAGAATCAGGCGAAATAATACAATTATACCATTTCAACAGCAACATCCATCTTATCCAATTCAATTATTGCTCCTCGCCCTCTTTTTCCCATGCTACAATTTACAACTACAATATCATTGTTTTTCATCATACCGGGATTTTCATGAATATGACCACACAATACTAGCCTTGGATGGATTTCCTCCATAATCGTTGTAATTGTTTTACTTCCAGCATGTTTCCCAAGAAAGACGGTATCTTGAAAACCATATGGGGGTACATGGGAGACAAGCACATCGATATGCTCAAATAATTTCTTATTAGATTCATTCTGATAAAATGATATCGTTTGCTCATCTGAAACCCCATTAATTCCAAGAAAAACAATACCATTCGTATCATAGCGTTTCAAATGAATATTTATTGCATGACTTTTTTTAATCCCTTCTGTAACATCATGGGTATCAATATTACCGGGAATCACAAGAACTGTTCCGGGTAACTGATTAAGTAAGTAATATGCAACATCACCGGGACCAAACTGGGTAATATCTCCACATATCACAATAATATCTGGATGATTCGATTGTATAACTTCAATCATCTCATTGACGCGAAATTGAGCACCATGTATATCAGCAGTTGCATATATTCTCATAATTTCCTCAGTTTATCATTGATCTATTATATCATTTCATTATTATTGTTATTATCATAAATTGTTTTTAAATATTCAAATTGATTTTCAAACTCATCTGCCTGTAATTGAATGATTTTTTCCGCTTGGGTTATATCCATGTTCTCAACTTGCCTTGAATAACTAACAAAGCGACCTAACCATAATGTTTTAAGGGTATCCAATAGTGAATAAATCTCAGCATCATTTGTTAGATTTTTATAAGAAGAAGCATAATGAAAAACAATGCTTGTCCATAAGCCTGCAGAAAACTCATTTCCATTGTTTATAATATCATCAATTGATAAGATAAGATTATCTGGTAGAAATTGAGCCATGACATCTTTTGAGGAAAGATATTCATTTCGAAATGAATTGGCCATATCATAAATATTTACTTTCACGGGTATTGGACGTTTACTAAAATTCTCACGCGGATGCTTTGAAAACCAACGATTTGGTCGTTTTTTCCAATACTCTTCATAATATTTTGTTAATTCAAACATACTCTTTGTTACTTTTCGAAACATAGGAATTAAAAATTTTTCAGGTTCTAAATAGTGAGTGGTTGACTCATGTATCTTCAAGGAAAACAATCCTTCTTTTACATAAAAACCTTCAGCAGCAGCACAAGTGACAATAAAAATATCAATACCGAAATCTGGTGGAAATAATGGATGATTTCGTAATAATTCATAAAGATTTTTTGATAATGCAAATTCACCAGCAATAGGTTGCCTAATATCAACTCCGTATAAGGTTCGGGTGAATGGATACACAAGATTATTGGTTATCACCCCATCATTTTTATCACGTATATAATAGGGAACCGTAAGATCTGATCTACCAAATACTATTGGATTTGCCATCATCTGAATCCACTCTGGTTTAACACTTAATAAATCACCATCCATCAACACAACACATTTTGCATTTGCTTCATGGGCTATTTCAAAAATAGTCATAACACCTGCTCCCTTTCCCCCAGACGTTATATCATCTGTAACAAGCAGGTTAATATTGCTATATGGCTGAAAAAGATCGATTGCTTCATCAGTATTATCCGTTGACTTTGCTTTTGATACAACAATTGCCGTGTTGTAACCAGGAAAATATCTGTATAATCCTTCATTTACAACATTTAAAACATTTAATACGGTTGTTTCTACATTTTTACATAAAATTCCAACCATGATATCGATATCTTTCTTTTGTTGTGCTTTTTCTATAATTTCCGGGTGTAAACAAACTCCTCTATTCCACTCTTGATTCATAGATCTATCCTGCCTTTCCTTTTTTTATTTTTCATTATCAATCATAACTAAATCTAATAATTGCTCTCGAATTTTTTTCCTTGCCGATATTGTTCGCAACCAATCTGGAATACGGGTACCAACAGGATTTTTTAAATAATGTTCTCCAGAAATCGTGATTTGTTTACTGAAATCCTCTACCATCTGTTCTTCTAAATGGCGATCATAATTAAGATTATTAAAATGTGCATCTGCATGGTACTTTCTAATACAATCTTGAGCAAATCGCTGGTATAAAACTCGGATTGCCAAGAGATATTCAGAAGATATTTCCACTTGATCCACTTCAATGAGAACCCGCAAAAGTGTTTCTAATATATCTCCAGTCATCTTAACAAGTCCTTGATCTTCATTGCCTACATTTTGATGTTTATGATCATAAAAACCAAGATCAGTCTGACAAATACGTTTCGATATGACATTTCGAAACATCTCAGCCATAATACCAATTTCAAGACCCCAATTTCCTGGAATATCTACATCTCGAGCAAGATCACTTGTTAATGCAAACTCACCGGATAGAGGATATCGAAATGATTGAAGAAATTCAACAAAATACAGATGTTTCTGTTGTTTTTCTACCAATGCCTCAAGCAATGGATATAAAAATAAACGGACAACACGTCCAAACATAATGCCCTCTTCTGTATTTACTCGAGCATAATATCCTTTATTAAACTTAAAATCTAATTCTGGTTCAACAATTGGATAAACAAGTTTTGTTGGTATAGTCTCGTTATAAAGGAGTATATCTGCATCATGTAAAGCAACCGCATAAGAATGCAATGTAGCAATACCCAAGGCAAGCCATACATCCCGACCTTTCCCTCGATATTTCACTAAATCTATGCCTTCCCTTTGTAAGTCATACAGTAATTGATCAATTTTAGGGCCATTACACCACATGATCAGATGCGGTATTTTTAAATCAGAAAAGAATTTTTTTACATGATTAAATTCCTTATCATTTTGTGCCGCTAATGGAATAATAATTTCATTTAAATATGTGCATTTACTCAGTCCTTTTTTAATTTCAACAAGAGCATCGCTTGTAATCTCTCTATATAACATGGGCATAACAATTGAAACAGGTCTCTCAACACAACAGTCGCTAACTGTCTTAAATAATATTTTTTTATTAACATTAAATTCATGTAATGTTGTAATTCGATCTTGTCTTAAATCCATTTTATCACCAAATTATATATAATTTTTCAATATTTGTAAATCGGAAGTAATGATATCTGCATGAGAATTCACATAATCTGAAGCAAAAGCTGCAATTCCCAATCCTGCTTTTTGAAGCATACTACAGTCCACGGTACCATCTCCAACTGCAATGATTTTATTATATGGCATATTATAATTTTTACTTAATGTATCGACAACACATGATTTACATATAGAGTAAATTTGTTGGGTCACCTCATCCTTTATATGGTTTATATTATGTAGCTTAATATCACCTGTGCAAATATCATCATGGAATAAAAGAGTATTGGCAAAAGAATGATGAAATCTTAATCTTTTTTTAACATCGTTTGCAACAATATCATAACTATCTGTTGCAACGGCCATAATAAATCCATGTTCTCGTAATAGTTTGACCATTTCCACAACATGAGGACGGAAAGGAATTCCTCTAAAAATTGACATAATTTCAGATTTTTTTAAACCCTTTAAAAAAGTTGCTATCTTTATTGATTTTTGATATGGTTCAATTGAATCATTTATGACCTTTTGTAATTGATCAAGAAAACCTTTTTTTTCAGCTATTCGAAAAATTGTCCGACCATTAAGTAATGTTCCATCCATATCAAAAACAATCATATTATACATAATTTGCCCTATCGCTTATATCATACAACCAATTAAAATTATTGATATTATGAAATAGGGACAATATCCACCAAAATCAAATATACTACAAATTTATTTCCCAACGACAACTATGCCCTTAATTACATTTAGCTTTAATGATTTCACTCAGCTGTTAAAACATCCTTTGTCAAAAGAAAAATTATTAGAAAAATTACCAATGATCGGAGCTGATTTGGATAAGGTTGAAGACGATTTAATCAGTATTGAATTTTTTCCAGATAGACCTGATTTATTGTCTGTTGAAGGAATTGTTCGTGCTTCAAGGGCATTTTTTTCATTTGAAACAGGATTAAAAACCTACAATATTACCTCATCAGATATCAAAATCACCGTCGATCCCTCTGTGAAACAAATTAGACCAATTGTACGTTGCGCTCTTGTGAAAAATGTCACCATGAGTGATGAATTAATCGCTTCATTAATGGATTTGCAGGAGAAACTTCATTTTGGTGTGGGTCGAAATCGAAAAAAAGTGGCAATTGGCGTTCATAATTATGAACCAATTCAACCTCCTTTTACCTATAAAGCAGTTGATCCTGAGTCGGTACAATTCGTCCCACTTGCAAAAGTTGAATCAATGACCTTAAAAGATATTCTTCTCAAACATGAAAAAGGCATAGCATATGCCCACCTCTTAAAAGATTTCACAGTGTACCCGCTTATTACTGACTCATATGATAATGTATTATCATTTCCACCAATAATTAATGGAATATTAACAGAAGTGACTCCTTATACAACCGATTTATTTATTGATGTAACCGGCTCGGATTTAAAAGCAGTAAATATTGCATTAAATATCGTAACAACAGCTCTTGCCGAACGTGGTGGTACAATTCATACAACAACAATTATTGATGGCGATGAAACAATTATTTCTCCAGATCTAAACCCTCATACCCGCTCCCTTTCTTTTGAGTATGTAAATAAAATCCTTGGCCCTAAATTTGACAAAGAAACAATTAAACAATGTCTAGAAAAAATGGGATTCAATATTGATATTAACGAAAACAACACGTTTTCAATTAAAATTCCCTCTTGGAGATCAGACATATTACATGAAATTGACATTGTCGAAGATGTTGCTATTGGATATGGTTTTGAAAAATTTGATAAAAAATTACCACAAGTTTTTACCTTTGGAAAACATCTTTATGACCAAGAACTTCTTGATAATTTAAGAACCATAATGATTGGTTTTGGATTTAATGAGGTAACTACGTTTACCATTTCCAATGAACGCGATGAATATCTCAAACTTGGCCTTAACCCCGGCAAAAAAGTAGAACTTAAAAATCCAATTAGTGAAGATTACTCGTGTATTAGAACCACGTTATTACCCTCTTTATTGAAAATATTGGGAGAAAATAAACATCATCCCCTTCCTCAAAACATCTTTGAACTGGGAATTATTGTTAATGAAGAATACAAAAACACAAATCATCTAGGAATTATTCGGACAAGTGCAAAAGCTCATTTTACAGAATGTAAATCGCTTGCTGAAGGTATCCTAAGAGAAGTTGGTATTTCTCCGTATACAATTTCAGAAAAAAAGCACAATGCTTTTGTAAGCGGTCGATGTGCATCTATTTATAAAAAAGATGAAGAAATAGGATACTTTGGTGAATTACACCCAGAAACCATCCTCAATTTTGAGCTTGAGCACCCAATTATCGCAATTGAGATCAATGTTGAAAACTTGAAAAAATCATTATAAGTTCTGTCTTGAAGTTATTGTTTATTCCAAGGACCCAATTTTCTTTTCAACTGCTTCAAGGATTTCACCAGATTTAACAAGCTCTTTCATCTTCGTGTGATCTGGATATAATGGTCGATCTTCATCAAGAAAATCAACATAGCCTCTCACGATTTCCTTTGCTTTTGAGACTCCTTTTCCAAATGTATACTCTCTAAAATCCAATGCTTGTGCAGCAGCCATAAACTCAATTCCTAATATCCCATAGGCATTTTCAAGAATCTGAAAATTCTTTATTGCAGTATTCATTGCCATTGATACAAAATCTTCCTGATCTGCAGCGGCAGGTATCGATTGAATTGAAGCCGGTGTAGAAAGTATTCTTTGTTCAACAATAAGATGGTCCGCAGTATATTGACTCAGCATCAGACCTGAAAACATGCCTGCCCCTTTTGTTAGAAATGCAGGAAGACCTACATTTAAAGCAGGATTATTTAATCGATTCATTCGTCGCTCACTTAAAACAGAAACCATGGTAATAGCAATACCAGCCATATCCATTGGTAAACCCACAGGGCTTCCTTGAAAATTAGCTCCAGATAACTGTAAATCTTCTTTTGGGAAAAAAATTGGATTATCCCCTATTCCATTAAGTTCAATTTCAACTTGTTCTTTTGCCCAGCGGAGTGCATCATGAGCTGTACCAATAACTTGTGGGGTAGACCGCATACTATATGCGTCTTGCACTTTACATTCTATTTTCCCTAATTGTAAATCACCATCTCGTACCAACTTGCATATTGAATTTGCACTTCTAATCGCCCCTGGAAAGCCTCTTGCTTCATGAAGTTTTGGAGTATATGGTTTCATATTTGCTTTTAAGGCTTCAAGACTCATTGCAGCAGCAATTTCCGCTTGTTTTAAAAATCGATTTGCATCAAATAAAAAAATTGCACTCATCGCAGTTAGCACATTACATCCATTAATAATCGCTAGACCATCACGAGCCTGCAACCCAGGAATGGGAATATTTGCTTTTTCCATCGCCTTTTTTCCAGGCAGTAATTCACCATCATAATACGCTTTCCCTTCACCTAGCATTAGAAGCGCTATCTGAGACATAGGAGCAAGATCACCACAGGCGCCAACGCTTCCTTTCTGACATACATAAGGAGTGACTTCTTTATTTAACATAGCTATTAAGGTCTTTGTAATCTCAGGTCTTACTCCAGATTGTCCATGTGCATGAACATTTATTCTTGAAGCCATTGCACCGCGTATATATTCTATTGGTGCAGGATCACCAATTCCTGCTGCATGATTATAAACAAGATACTTCTGAAATTGTTTTATTTGATCATCATTTAACACTATTTCTGAAAATTCTCCGATACCGGTGTTAATTCCGTACATAATCTCTTTTGAGGTGATTTTCTTCTCAACCATCTTTCGACAGTTTATCATTCGTTTTAGTGCATGATCATCTAGTTTTACCTTTTCTTTATAACGAGCTATCTTTACCAGTTTTTCAATAGTCAAACCAGAACCATCTAATACGATTACCATTGTAATTTCCCCTTTATATCAGTCTTTTTAAATTTATTTGCTACGAGTAATGAAGCGATATCTAATTCTATTGTATTAATGTTACCTAGGAATACTAGTATATAAATAAATATAAATTTACATCAACAAAAAAGTTTTTGATATATTGACCTATGCCATCTCTATATGTCCATCATATGTAGTAAATGTTCAAAACCAGCAATAATCTATATTCGTTATAATGGTACTCATCTTTGCAAAGAACATTTTATCATATATTTTCATAGAAGAGTAAAAAAAGAAATAAGAAAACAGGGTACTATTCCTTCTCATAGTAAAATTGGTGTTGCAATATCTGGTGGAAAAGATAGTATTGTTGCATTACAAATAATGCATGAATTTTATGGCAAGCGAAAGGATATTGAGATTATAGGGATTAGTATTGATGAAGGAATAAAAGGATATCGTAATGATAGTTTAAAAATTGCGGCAGATCAGTGTCAGAATTTAGGGATAACTCATTATATTATCTCTTTTAAAGAAAGAATTGGGAAAACGATGGATGAAATTATGAACTTGGATAATAGATCCTTAGGAGCATGTAGTTACTGCGGAGTTTTTCGCCGATTTTGTTTAAATACCCTTTCCAAAGAATTAAAGATTAAACGGTTAATAACAGGTCATAATTTGGATGATATGGCCCAATCTATTTTTATGAATTTTATTAACGCAGATATGGAAAAATTAGCGCGACTTGGACCGCACTTGAAAATTCAACCTGGACTAATCCCACGAATGATGCCCTTACGTGTCATTCCCGAGAAAGAAAATGCGCTATATGCAATGATTCAAGGATATCAAGTCCATGATGCTGAATGTCCATATGCCATAGAAGCTTCTCGTCAATTGATTAAAGACATTGTTTATAATCTCGAAGAAAAAAATCCAGGGACGAGGCATAGCATCATTAAGAGTTATGATTCAATAAAAGAATTATTAATAAAAAAATATCCATCGGTAGAGCTTCTTCATTGTCCAAATTGTAATGAACCAACGATTCAATCACTCTGTAAAACATGTCTTTTAAAAAGCGAATTGAAATTAATTTGATCAATAACATTCAAAAATATACAAAAAATTTTGTACCTAGAATTTTTTTTAATTGGAGAATGAAAGATGCTTCACTGTATCTACTCTCTTACCATCATCTTACATATTCTAGTCCTTTGTATAAATTGTAATATTGCAAGAAATAATGCATTATTTATAAAAAGGTCATAAAAATCAAAAATTATAAGTAATAATAAAATAAAAATAATATACTGATGGAAGAACAACAATTTAAAAATCAAAAAAATGTAGATATTGGATTCATTCTTCAGCGGATGGATTCTCTTGAAAAATTCTTTCCATGCTTCAATAATATGATTGAAAAACCGCAAAATACCTTTTTAACCGATAAAATACCTGAAGAAAGTAAAATGAAAAAAGAAGAAAGAGATTAAATAAACTCTTTAAGTCGATCAATATCTGGATTGGCTATTCCACTACGTTTAACAGGGAAAATATTTTCAAGTAATTGAGTTTCTTGCACCCAAGGTTTAAAATACTTTAAAAACTCACTATCAAACTTCTTTGCATGTCGTAAATCTTCAGCAGCAAAACAGAGTATCCAATCATAAATACCATGCAAATAGGAACTAGATCCGATGAGTATGCCCATTTTTTCTGCAAATTTCTCAATATCTCTATTAATAATTTTTTCTGCAAGCTCATCTAATGGTTTATTGGTTTTTTTCACTAATAAGATATATTCATTCAAATCAATTTTATCAAAATCAGTTACTGCATGATACCCCCAAATAATACCTTTCTCTTCTAGATTACTAATAATTCGTCGAAGTTTTGGACCAGAAAAGCCACATTCTTCTGCAAGTACATCAATGCTCTCTTTCGCTTTAGATTGCAATTTGATAATGACTCTTTTTTCATCCTTTTCTACTTGTTCTTTGCTTCTTTTTGCCATAGTAAAACCTGCCAAAGGTGCCTCTTGTATATATCCCTTATTAATAAACATTTTCTATGATTAGAAGGAATGATTACGAATGAAAAAGTTTTTTTAGGAAAAACAGCTAACGGCCAAGCATAATGCATTACTTACCCTTGAAATGTTCCTCAATTGACAATCTTCTTGGAGGAGGAATTGAACCAAAGATACTAACAGAGCTTTTTGGGGAAGCCGGAACTGGAAAAACCAATTTTTGTCTTCAAGCTGCAAGAGAATGTGCAAATAACGGAAAAAAGGTTGCCTATATCGATTCTGAGGGAGTTTCCATCAAGCGAATTGAACAAATATGTAAAGATTACGAAAAAGAAAAAATATTATCAAGAATTCTAATTTTTTCTCCAACTTCAACTGAAGATCAAGAAACCATGATTCAGAATGCATTAAAAATAAAAAATCTACAATTAATTGTAGTAGATACTCTTAATATGTATTATCGCCTGAATCTTGAAGAAGACAAAGAAGGAAGTTTACGCTCTTTTTCCCGTCAAACTGCGTTACTTCAAAAAGCAGCACGAGAAAACAATATCTTTGTCCTTACAGCTGAACAAGTGTATACCGACAAAAATGGCGATATTAAACCATTTACCAGTAGAGATGTAGAACATCTTGTTAAAACAATAATTAAATTAGAAAAAACAGGTATTGGAACTCGAAGGGCAACTATTATAAAACACAGATCCGAACCAGAAGGAAAAACATGTTCTTTTGCAATTACTCAAACAGGATTGCATTGAACTTTTTGTGAAATCATGACTCAAATAAAACATTGGTTAAACGATAGCATTTATACCAATTCACTTTCTCCTGGATGCAAGATGTGTGCTGAAGGGGCAAAAATGGTTGTCTTTATTACAGGCCTATGTCCTGCATATTGCTTCTACTGTCCGTTAAGTTTAAAAAAAACAAATACAGATGTTATTTTTGCTGATGAATGGCAATTAACCAATGAAAACGATACAGATAAATTAACAAAAGAAGCATTATTCATAAAAGCAAAAGGAGCGGGAATCACAGGAGGAGACCCATTAACAAAATGGGAAAGGACGAACAAATATATACAAATATTAAAAAAAATTTTTGGTCATTCATTTCATATTCATCTTTATACATCAGGTTTGGAACATATTGATCATATTGAAAATCTTGTTGATTCAGGTTTAAATGAAATCCGATTTCATCCCTCACCAAATTACTGGAATAATATGGATAAGAGTAAGGTAAAAAAAGCAATTTTTTTAGTACAAAAAATGGCCGTTGATACCGCCATTGAAATTCCAGCGATACCAAATATGAAAAAGGATATTATCAAGTTAATACATTGGGCAGATATACATGATATAGACTGGATAAACCTCAATGAACTAGAACTATCAGAACGAAATGAAAAGGAATTGTATAAACGAGGATTTTTTTCTAAAAATGATGTTTCTTCAGCGGTTTTACATAGTCAATTTGATGCATATGATATTATACAAACGATTGCTGATGAATCTTTGCCCATAGGCATCCATTATTGTTCTTCTTCATTTAAAGATGGGATTCAATTAAAGAATAGAATCAAAAGAAGGGCTGAGAGTATTGCAAATCCCTTTGATATTATTACTGATGAAGGTACTCTTCTTAAAGGAATCATTTATGTGAAAAATATAAAAAAAATACCTGATATCATCTCCTATTTAAAAACAGAATTTCATCTATCAGAAAAAGAGTATATTGTTTCGTATGATAAAAAAACAATTCAAGTATCAATTCCATTTCTTGAATCTATCGCCTATACCTTATCAACATCAGAATATGAATGTTATATCTCTGAATCATATCCAACAGCAGATGAACTAGAAGTAGAAAGAATACCATTACGATAATAAAATAGAGCTGAAATCCATTCTTTCATCTGAAAAAGATATTTATATCCCCCCTCCATTCTCCCCTAATTAAATCCACCATTGAATATATCAATGACGGCTTCAAAAGGAGGCTAATAAAATAATGGCAATATATGTAAAATTTCAAACCCCAAAAGAAGTGCAGGATTTAGCCTATGATCTTGTCGAAAAAGCTAGAGATACTGGTAAAATTAGTAAAGGAGCAAATGAAGTAACAAAACAAGTAGAACGTGGACAAGCAAAACTTGTTATTATGGCTGAAGATATTTCACCTGAAGAAATCCTTGCTCATATGCCAATTCTATGTGAAGAAAAAAACATACCATATGCGTATGTGCCAAGTAAAGATGAACTTGGAACATCAGCTGGTTTACATGTAAGTACTGCAGCAATTGCTATTTTAAATCCCGGAAAAGATAAAAACGGTTTAGAAGTACTTGTGAAAAAAACAGCTGAATTGAAAGGAAAATAGTGATACATTATGGTTGAAGGAACACCTTGCGAAGTAGTAGAAATCATTCATCGTACAGGAATGGCTGGAGAAGCTCAACAAGTAAAACTTCGAGTTCTTGATGGAATGGACAAGGGAAAAATTATCACAAGAAATGTCATGGGACCTGTACAACTTCGCGATATTCTTATGCTCAGCGAAACACAACGTGAAGCAAAAAGTCTTGGTGGCCCAAGATAAAAAAGGAGGTTATTTGAATGGTTGAAAGAAGAACATGTTCATTTTGTGGAAATGAAATCGAACCAGGAACAGGTAAACTCTATTGTAAAAGAGATGGTAGTGTGTTTCATTTTTGTACAAGCAAATGCCAGAAAAATATGCTGAAATTAAAGCGAGTTCCACGAAGAGTCCGATGGAGCAAATTTTACGCAAAACACTAATAATCCATCTTTTATTCTCTTTTTATTATGGAAATTTCACTCCCGTATGATACTAGACATCTCCCGTTATCTCTTGAAAAAACAAAAAATGTAATCATTGCTCATCCAAAAGAATCCCCTGCTCTTATACATGTTAAAGATAAAATTCGTAAAGCAGTATTAAGTCCTATTGGAGTGGGACCTTTATCAACAATTGTCTCGCCTGGTCTGAAAATTGTAATTGTTGTTGATGATTATACAAGACCTGCTCCAACTAAACAATTATTACCACCCTTACTTTCAGAGCTTTTAAAATATGGCATTAAGAAAACAGACATTACAATCATCATTGCTGCGGGTACTCATGTTCCCTCATCATATGAAAAAATGATTCAAATTTTAGGAAAAGAAATAGTCAATCAGTATTCTGTTATAAGTAGTGATGTAAAAAATAGTACATATGTTTCCGTTGGTACCTCTTCATATGGAAATGAAATTCAAGTGTTAAAAGAATATGTTGAAGCGGATATTAAAATTCTTGTTGGAGATATAGAATATCACTATTATGCTGGATATGGAGGAACGAGAAAAAGTGTGCTTCCGGGTGTATCCTCAGTAAAAAGCATTCAACAAAATCATGGGATGATGTTTCATAAAGAGTGTGCTATGGGAATTTTAGATACCAATCCCATTAATACAGAGATGATTGAAGCAATGGATATGGCTGGTTGTGATTTCGCATTAAGTGCAGTTTTAAATTCTCAGCATGAAATTGTAGGTGTATGGGCTGGTGATCCAAAAAGAGTCATGCAGAAAGGCGTAGCTCTAGTTGATGAGATGTACAAGAAAAAATTTTGTCAACTACAAGATATTGTCATTTCTGCAGCTGATGGAAGTCCTCATGATATTAATTTATATCAAGCATTGAAAGCATTATATTCAGCATCTAGAATTGCAAAAAAAAATGGTGTCATTATTCTTATAGCAGCATGTCCTGAAGGAATAGGAAACGAGCTCTATGCTTCATGGTTAGAGAAATATACATCAGCTTATGAAATCCAAGAATTGCTTGAAAAAGATTTCAAATTAGGTGCACATAAAGCATTTTATCATAGGCAAGCCACTGAAAAAAATATGGTCATCCTTGTATCGGAACTTCAGGATTCATTTGTGAAAGAAAAACTTGGATTTATACCTGCTTCCAATCCTAATGAGGCCTTAAAGATGGCAGTGGCTCAAGTGAAAAAAAATCCAAATATTCTTGTTGCTCCTAGGGGATCAACAACATTTTTTGAATGTAAATGATTATTACAAGTTAGTTTTAAAAGTTATATTTTTAATTTAATACTACTTCCCTCAGTATTTTTTCAATGAAATTTAAATAAGAAAAATTGATTTGAAATACCAAAAAACTTTTTTAAAGGATAAAGGTGACAAAATTATGACGGATATAAAACTACAATTCGTTGATATTGAAAAACCAGAAGAGGTTAATTTCATTTTAGGGCAATCACATTTTATAAAAACCATAGAAGATTTATACGAAGCCATTGCAAATAGTGTTCCAAATGCGCAATTTGGCATTGCTTTTTGTGAAGCAAGTGCAGCAAGAAAAGTAAGAAGTGTTGGAAATAATGATGAATTAAAACAATTAGCTGAAAAAAATGCAATGAATATTGGTGCCGGTCATTCATTTATAATTTTTATGAAAGAATGCTTTCCATTGCACATTCTTCATAATGTTAAACAAGTACCTGAAGTCTGTAATATATTTTGTGCATCTGCAAATCCAACAAAAGTAATACTTGCTACCTCAATCAATGATACGCAGCCTGGCCGAGGAATTCTTGGTGTAATCGATGGACATTCCCCCGTAGGAATAGAAAATAATGAAGATATTGCATGGAGAAAAAAGTTCCTAAGAACTATTGGATATAAACTTTAAAAACCATGTTTTCCAATTAGTGGGACAAATGCACATCCCCCCAAATGATCAATGTGAATTTGGTCATTTTGTTTTATAACTCTTTGTAGAATGCAAAACCTATCTCCAACAGGGACAAGAAGAATGCCATTCTCTTTCAATTGTTGTACTAATGGATCAGGGATTTTAGGTGCTGCACAAGTAACATATATTCTATCATATGGTGCATGTTTTTCAAGACCTTCAGATCCATCAGAACAGATAACAGTTACATTAGAGATATGTGCTTTTAAAAGATTCTCTTTACTCGATGCTGCAAGAGAGGGAATTCGCTCGATTGAATATACATGACCATTTTTCCCCACTAGATTTGATACTATTGCTGCATGATAACCTGAACCAGTTCCAATTTCCAAAATTATTTGGCCTGGTAAAATCTTTAATTCTTCAACCATGATTGCAACCATATGGGGTGCTGAAATGGTTTGATTATGTCCAATTTTCAATGGTTGATCAATATATGCGGATCGTTCAATTTGTTTTGGAACAAATAATTCTCTTGGTATTTCTATAAATGATTTTGCAACTTGTGCCGATAGAATTCTTCCATCCCTTTGTAGCCGTTTCACAAGTTTTTTTCTTTTTTCGTATAAATCATCCATTTTTTTTCATTGGCAATTATGTTTAAAATATTAAAATATATCCTCCTTTTGCTTTGCTCTTTCAGCTATAAACATTTTTAAACATTATATTAATCACCCTATGTTACAAATGAGAAAAGCAATTATTGCACTGGGTGGAAATGCGTTAATAAAAAAAAATCAAAAAGGGACAGTTTATGAACAATTTGCAAACACAAGAACGTTTTCTGAAATCCTCGTGAACATCATAAAAGAAAACTGGAAAATTGTTCTCACCCATGGAAACGGCCCTCAAGTTGGAGCAATCCTTCTTCAAAATAATGCAACTCGAGATATTATACCACCCATGCCATTAGGTATTTGTGTTTCTGAAAGTCAAGGATTTATAGGATATATGATTCAACAATGTCTATCTAATGAATTTTTAAAAAACAACATTGATAAATCAGTTGTTTCAATCATTACACAAGTTCTTGTGGATAAAGATGATCCTACTATGAAAAATCCCACAAAACCAATTGGACCTTTTTATAATGAAGATGAAGCTCAAGATTTATCAAAACAAGGATATCAAATCACAAAGCAACCACAAGGCTGGCGAATTGTTGTTCCATCACCCGATCCATTAGCTATCATAGAGGGAAATATTATTAAAACGTTACTAGCCAATGATATTGTTGTTATTGCAGCAGGTGGAGGTGGCATGCCAGTTATTCAAAAAGAGGGATGGGGCCTAGATGGTGTTGAAGCAGTTGTAGATAAAGACCTTGCTTCAGAGTGTCTTGCTGAAGCAATAAATGCTGATCTCTTTATGATTTTAACAAATGTTGAAAAAGTTTCCCTTTTTTATAATACCGATAAGCAAAAAGATCTTGATTGTTGCACTCTATCAGAAATAAGAAGGTATTATGCACAAGGTCATTTTCCTGCTGGAAGCATGGGTCCAAAAATATTATCTGCCATTCGATTTCTTGAATATGGTGGAAAAAAGGTAATTATAACAGATATTGCAAATGGGTTCCATGCATTACAAAAAAAAACTGGAACCCACATTATTAATGATTAATCCCACTTTTTATAAACCCCTTCTTTTATTTCCCTTCAAATCATATGGATACTACAGCAATTGAAAAACAAATTAAAGATATCGAAGATGAAGTTTTTAATACACAGAAAAACAAAGCTACTGAGCATCATATCGGCAAATTAAAAGCAAAAATTGCTCGATTAAGAGAGCAAGTTGATAAACAGAGTTCATCTGGTGCTAAAGGAAAAGGTTTTTCAATTAAAAAATCTGGAGATGCAACCATTGGTCTGATTGGTTTTCCAAGTATTGGTAAAAGTACGCTATTAAATCAATTAACAGAAGCAGATAGCCAAATAGGTCATTATGAATTCACTACTCTTGATGTAATTCCTGGCATGATGAAACATAAAGGAGCAAATATTCAAATTCTTGATCTCCCTGGCTTAATTATTGGTGCTGCCAAAGGGAAAGGAAGGGGAAGAGAAATCCTTGCAGCGATTAGAAATGTCAATCTTATATTATTAATGATTGATATAACGCATAAATCCCACATTCAAAAAATGACAAACGAATTGCATGTAGCAGGTATTAGACTAAATCAAAGACCACCTGATGTTATCATTACAAATGCTAAACAAGGTGGCATCACCATTCATTATACCATTAAAATGACAAAAATGCAAGACAAAACCATGTATTCTATAGCATCAGAGTATGTGACTAATGCCAATATCATTATTAGAGAAGATATCGATGAAAATCAATTTATTGATACTTTTGTCCAAAATCGAACGTATATCCCTGCTATTGCTGTTATAAATAAAATAGATCTTAGCAGTAAAAAGAAGGTTCAACAACTTTCAAAATCATTGAAAAAAGAGGGATGGAAAGTTCATGCAATATCTGCAAAAGAAGGGATTGGTTTAAATGAATTAAAGGATTTTATTTATGACTCTCTTGAATTAATACGGATTTATATGAAGCCTCAAGGAAAAAAACCAGATTTCGAGGATCCTCTTATTTTAAAGAAGAATCAAACTGTTGAATCAGTCTGTAAAAAAATCCATAGAGATTTTAAAACAAAATTTCGATATGCACAAGTTTGGGGGAAATCTGCTAAATACCCTGGACAAAAAGTTGGATTAGATCATCAGTTAAAAGATAATGATATGCTTACAGTAATTATCACTCACTGATTCTTTAAGAGATTCTGGACATTTTGAACAATATATGTTTTATTTAATTTGTATTTCTCCAATAAATCCTCAGGATTTCCACTTTCACAAAATTGATCTTTTATACCCATCCGTATGAATGTTATTTGATTTGATCTATTTTTTTCCATAAGTGTTTCTGCAACTGCTGAACCCATACCACCAATTATAGAATGTTCTTCAATTGTGAGAATTGCATTGGTTTCTTTTGCACATTTTAAAATAAGTTGCTCATCAATCGGTTTGATGGTATGCATATCAATAACTCGAGTAGATATATTCTTTTTTTGTAGCATTTTATGTGCATCAATTGCAGCATCTACCATTGTCCCACAAGCAATAATTGTTGCATCATCTCCCTCTTCGACTATCATACCTTTTCCAATCTCAAGTTGTTTAATATATTCTTCAGAATAAATCACCGGTGCATCAGCACGACCTATTCGAGCATACATAGGCCCTTCATGTTCCACCATACATTCAACTATTTTTCCTGTCTGAGTGTAATCACTTGGTGAAAGAACGACCATGTTTGGTAAAACTCGCATTAAAGCAATATCTTCAATCATTTGATGACTTGCACCGTCTTTACCAACGCTAATCCCACCATGGGTTGCAAAAATTTTGACATTCGAATGAGAATAAGCAATATCCATTCTAATCTGATCATATACTCTTCCAGTTGCAAAGACAGCAAAGGTACTTGCAAAGGGTATCTTTCCCGAAGCAGCTAATCCTGCAGCAACAGACATCATATTTGCTTCCGCGATACCCATTTCAAAAAATCTCTTTGGAAATTCTTTTGCAAACATGATAGTTTTTGTAGATTTTGATAAATCTGCATCAAGAACAACTAAATCAGGATGTTTGGAACCAAGTTCAACAAGTTTTTCACCATATGCATTACGAGGATTTTTTAAAATTTTCTTCATTTAGATACCTCCAACTTCTTCTGATGAAGATTCAATTCATCCATCGCAATTTGATATTCCATATCATTTGGCGCAACACCATGAAAATCAATATTATTTTCCATAAATGAGATACCTTTTCCTTTAATTGTGTTTAATATGATCATTGATGGTTTATTTTCTATTGCTTTAGTTTCATTTAAAGCCTGAAGAATTTCTTCCATGTTATGACCATCAATTTCAATAACATGCCATCCAAAGGATAACCATCTATCCTTCACAGATTCAAGGCGCAATACTTCTTCAGTATTCCCATCAATCTGAAGAAAATTTCGATCAATCATTGCAACTAGATTATCTAATTTATAATGAGACGCCACCGCAGCAGCTTCCCATATTTGTCCTTCATCAGTTTCTCCATCACCAAGCATTACAAAAACAGTATATGATTGATTATCTAATTTTCCAGATAAAGCCATTCCAATTGCAAAAGAAAGACCATGACCTAATGACCCTGTTGAAGCTTCAACTCCTGGAGTATATCGGCAAGCAGGATGACCTTGCAGCATGCAATTAATTGATCGCAATCTCTGTAATTCTTTTTCTGAAAAATACCCTTGCTGACTTAGAGCAGCATACAAAGCTGGTGCAGCATGTCCCTTACTTAATATGAATCTATCTCTATTCGGATCTTTTGGTCTTTTTGAATTGTGATTCATATGTACATTATATAAAGCAATTATTGCATCTACTGCAGATAGTGATCCACCCGGATGACCGGATTTTGCCTTATATAGCATTTCAATTATTTGTTTTCGTGCTTTAACAGCTGCAATTTCAAGTTTAAGTATCAATTTATCATTGATATTAGCCATACGATCCCCCAAAAATTGTTACTTTGGACCCTCGAATCAACGCCGAACAATAAGATTCAATGCTTTATAATTTTTGTAATGTACAAAAAAAGAACTCTTTTTAATAAAATGATAATTTTAACCAAAAATATTTCTAAATCAAATTGTAAATAAAAAAAAAATTAAATAATTACTATTAATAGTACAACATTTGTTATCCATCAATAATATCTTCCTTGATTTGCAATAGGTTTAAAAGAGAGAATTTATATTGAAGGCAGGTTGAGAACATATGGTTTTAGATGATTTGGGTAAATCATTAAAAGGAACATTACAAAAAATTGCTAGTGCTGTAACTATCGATTCTAAATTAATTAAAGAGATAGTTCGAGATATACAAAGAGCATTACTGCAATCAGATGTAAATGTGAAGCTAGTTTTACAACTCTCAAAAAAAATTGAGAAAAGAGCTTTGCAAGAAAAACCACCATCTGGAATGAGTGGCAGAGAACATGTAATACGCATTGTTTATGACGAATTGGTTACAATACTTGGAGATTCTCGCGAATTACCAATTAAAAAACAAATCATCATGATGGTCGGATTGTATGGTAATGGTAAAACTACTTCAAGTGGAAAACTAGCTTCCTTTTTTAAGAAAAAGGGACTTCGTCCAGTTCTAATTGCAGGAGATGTACATAGACCGGCAGCCTATGATCAATTAAAACAAATTGCAAAACAAGTTGACGTTCCATTTTATGGAGATAAGCATGAAAAAAATGCCGTGAAAGTTGTAACTGATGGTGTTGAAAAATTTAAAAGAAACAGTGATGTTATAATTGTTGATACATCCGGCAGGCATAAACTTGAAGATGATCTAATTCAAGAAATGGAGGATATCTTCAAAGCAACCAGGCCAAATGAAAAGTTACTGGTTATGGATGCTGCTGTTGGCCAACAAGCTGGCTCCCAAGCAAAAGCGTTTAACGATGCAGTTGATATTACGGGAATAATTCTGACAAAACTTGATGGTACAGCAAAAGGCGGTGGCGCGTTGAGTGCTGCTGCTGAAGTAGGTGCACCAATTGTTTTTATTGGTACTGGTGAACATCCAAGTGATTTTGAACGATTTGACCCCTCTCGTTTTATCTCTCGATTATTAGGAATGGGCGATATAAAAACCTTATTGGAAAAAGCTGAGGAAAGCCTTAAAGGAAAAGATGCGGAAAAAACCGCCAGAAGGATAATGTCTGGTAAATTCACCCTTCACGATATGTATGAGCAGATGAATATGCTTTCAGGCATGGGACCTTTAAATAAAATCGCAGATATGCTTCCTAGTGGATTTTCAGGTAAAATGAAAGGCATTGATATGAATAATACACAGGATAAGCTAGGTAAATTTAAGATTATTATGGATTCAATGACGGATGTTGAAATGGAGGATCCACAAATTGTAAGAGCATCGAGAGTGAAGCGTATAGCTCATGGAGCTGGCGTTGAAAATAAAGATGTGAAAGAATTATTGAAATATTACAATATGACCAAAAAAATGATGAAAGGATTTTCTAGCAATCGGAAAATGAGAAAGGGTTTGATGAAACAATTGCAAATTGGAAAATAACTTATAGTACTGCATTATTGAAATATCATCATGACATTTAAGAATGAAACAGTTTTAGTTCAGAATGGATCTACTGTTGAGCTTAAAAAAAAAAGAAAAGATATCTTAGACCTGCTTGCGGCTTCAATTCACACAGTTAATCCATATCGATCCGTTGGTTCATGTTTTAAAGAAGATTCAATAATCCTTCCAGAAGGAAGTATATCACTGAAAGATTTTTCAAAGATTTATATTGTTGCATTTGGAAAAGCAAGTATTGGGATGACTAAAGGAGTAATTGATCAAATAAAGATAACAAAAGGAATCGTTATTACAAATAATGATTCACTAATAATAAAGGAGGATAACATTCAAACATTTTATGGTAGCCATCCACTTCCAAATCAAGATAGCGTCAAAGCAACAAAGATGATTGAGGAGCTTCTCACTTCACTATCAAAAAATGATTTATTAATCGTACTAATTTCAGGAGGCGGTTCTGCATTACTCTGTCATCCCCGCATCTCATTAAGTAACATGCGGAAAACAACATTGCAATTATTACAGTCCGGTGCAACTATTCAAGAACTTAACACAATTAGAAAACATTTATCATATGTCAAAGGAGGGCAATTAATAAAAGGAGTGAAAGGAAGAGTTATTTCTTTTATCATTTCTGATGTAGTTAATGATCCAGTAGAGTTCATTGCATCTGGGCCAACCGCAGGAGATAAAACAACATTTAAAAATGCATATGATATCTTTCAAAAATATCAGTTATGGGATACAATACCAAAATCAACACAAGCAATTATTTCTAAAGGGATTCAAAAAGATATACCTGAAACACCAGATGCTTCTGATCCCTTGTTTCAACGTGTTACTAATTTGATAGTTGCTAATAATTCCTATGCTTGTGAGACAATATTGTTAAAGGCAAAATCCCTTGGATATCATCCATTCATTTTTTCAACTTCCCTGCAAGGAGAAGCAAGAGATACTGCAAAGAAAATTATTCAGGAGTTTCTTTCATATAAGAATAAGGGAATTTATGATCTTTTCATTGTTGGTGGAGAAACTACGGTAACTGTACGTGGGAATGGAAAAGGTGGAAGAAATCAGGAAATGGTCCTTGCATCTCTTGAATATTTACAGAAACATAATCTAGTTTTTGCATCATTTGGAACTGACGGTATTGATGGCATGAGTCATGCAGCGGGTGCAATTGCAGATGGTAATACCCTTTCAAGAGCGAAAACGTTGAATATGGATTCTTTACGTTTTCTTAAAAATAATGATTCCAATACATTTTTTCAAAAATTACAGGATGAAATAATAACTGGGAAAACTGGTACAAACGTCATGGACATACAAATATTAATTTCCTATTAGACTATCTGATTAAAAATGCTATTCTTTGTGTAGATTAACAATAGAAGGTCCAATAACAAACCCTGATGCCTCAAATTGAATGTCATTTACCTGAATAGTAATTATAATCTTACCTAATCGTAAAAAATTGATATCAAACGTTCCTAATTTGAAAAATGGTATATTGCTTATATGAATAATTTTTTTGGGCATAATTTTCACCAATAATGACTGTTCAGATTCTAATGAAAAATCATCATGCCATTTTCCATTCATCAAATTAAGGGGTGGATTTTTAATTTGTATATCCCAGTTTCCATCTACCACATTGCCACCATAGTTAACAATATCTACATGTAAACCTACATAATAATCGCTATCTCTAAAGCAATCTCCGCAAAATCCTGTTTTTATTGCGACATATAATGTATCATCGTTTTGACTTACATCAGATGAAATTGTCTTTTCTACTTGATTAATGTTTGCCTCTATCGAATAATACCCATCAATATCATTGAATTCAATATTGGCAATATTTTGTTTTTCATTTATATGACCATGATTTATTTGAGCTGAAATAGGCCCTGTTCCCCAATATAATAAACCGAAAAGAACCACAAATGAAAGTATCTTCTTTCCACTATGTTTCATTTACATATTCCTCCCAACTTTCCTTAATATGTAATCTTTAATAACAGAGAATAATATAATTTAATTTATTTTAAAACTTTCTAAAAAATTAAAATTATTATACCTGGAGAGGACGTTGAATTATTTTCACATATATTTTAATGTAAGAACGATTTTTAGTTATAAAATCAACTAAACTTATAAACTATTACTTGTTATTAGATTCAAGAAAGACTATGGACAATAAAGTCCAAAATGCACCTATCAAAAGCAATAATAATAGATTGTATTAGGATAAAAACTGTAAAATTAATATATTATGGGTAAATTATATATAATTAAATAAATTGTTATAGAGGGATTATCCCGAAAAAACATAACAGGTGATAATGTTCATGATGAATCATCAAATAAAAAAGAAAGCCTTTTCACTAATATTGGTTATCACATTTATTACTTGTAATATTATTCTTTTCCCACCGAGTTTTAAAGCAGAAAACAGCATAATTAATGATGATGATAGTTTTTGGCAAGTAAACCAATTTGTACTTAATGAACTATCAGATTGGGAAATCGACAATACAATAGATATAGCAAATGGAAATATTCAATTGAAAGAATCTGAAGATATTTATAATAGAACTTATGATTTTTCCCAGGCTGATCATACCGTATATTTTCACCCTGTTTTTAATTTCTGGCAATTTATTCCCCCTTATCTCCACCATTATCACGATCCAATACAAGATCCTTGGACATTAAGTATGATAAAGCATGATTTAAGTGATTATGGAAGTAGCGAAGGAGTTGTACCTAAAGTATTAAAAACAGAATCTGATAAAATACGTCAATTAGTTCATTATTTCAAATTTAAATTAAGCGATGACAAAGAATCGATTAATAAAATTGATATTGAATGGCTTGGAAACGCTTCAAATGATTTAAAAATTAAAATGTATTGTTGGTTTCCCCTCGTTGAACAATTTAGCTCAATTGGTTATTGGGACCATGTAGCTTCTAGGAGATCAAATTCTTCATATATCTGGATTACTAAAACGATTTCTAATGAAATACCAGTTGTAGATGGATATGTAAATATTTGTCTTGTTGCTGTTCCAGATTTTGAAATGACCACAAGTCTTTCATCAGATTATATTTCAATCAAGATATATTCAGAGGAAGCAAATAATTACTTCCCTAATGGATATATTATCTCTGAACCAATTTCAAAAACAGATGAGAATGCAACGTGGGAATGGTTCTCATGGGAGCATAGTAATAAAAATAATCCAAATATCAAGTATCAGATTTTATATGAAAATGAAACTGGATCATATGTCCCTGTTCAAAATGAATATGTTGCTAATAATGAAGATGGTTTTACGGTACATACCTATGATACTCCACATAAATCATTACATAACATTCCACAGAACTATAGCAAGTTGAAAATTAAGGCTGTTTTGTATTCCTCATCTGATGAAGGAACTCCAATCATCAAAATGTTAGGTGTGACCTGGCAAGATTCAAAAGACATCTGGAAAGACCTAATGCAATCATCACCTCCTTTGCGGATTAATCAAGAGGAAAGCCAAAACGTTTTATATACTGATGAAAAAATTAAGATTAATCCTCTATTAAATAACTGGCCGATGTTTGGATATAATAAAGAAAATACTAGATCATCCCTATCTGAGGCACCAGATGAATTTAAAACAAGCTGGTTTTATCAGGCTAATCCTAATTCATATTACGAGCGTGTTGGTGGTAGATATTTAAATCCTATTTTAGGAAGTGAATATTTATACATTCCAACATCAGATGGTAGGCAGATATATTCATTTGAACCAATCAAAGACTCTCCTTATGAACCTGCTAGATACATAAAAAAAATTACCATTCCTGATAATTACAAGATTAATAACACACCCGCAATCTATATTAAACAAGGTCAAAGAGATATAATTATTGCTGCGACAAGTAATGATTATAACAGTAAAATTAATGATAATTGGGAAAATAAAGTTTATGCTTTTTATGGGGATCTATTAGGGAATTCTCCGTGGTCTGAACCATTTAGTTTTAAGGACATTAACTCAGCTGATCCTAATATTTGTTATTCAGCATCTCCTGTAATATCTAATGATATCGTATATTTGAGTTCATGGAGTGGTTCAATTTTAGGAAGTGGTAATGATTATATTATTGCTTTAGACATAGATACAGGAAATCATATATGGGCAAAAGAACTTCCTGCGGGAAGTTACTCTAGTCCAGCTGTATCAGATAATACCGTTTTTGTTGGATGTAAAAATCCTAACGGTCCAAGCATTCTTGCATATGATAAAACGACTGGAAGGCATAAATGGAATGTAAGTATCGGCGCCATTGGCCATGCATCTTTACTACTTCATGAAGACAGATTAATTGCAATAACTAATAAGAATCTGAATTCTATTGAGATTTTTGCATTAGACACCAATAACAAGGGGGCAGTTCTATGGAATAGAACAATTTCTATGATTGTTAATCCCCTCCTATCATTAGTGGACAATTCTCCTTCGCTATATAACAATGTTTTATATATTGCAACTGCTGATGGGAAAATACATGCATTAAAACTTTCTGATGGAGCATATTATGAAAATTGGGTTCAAAATCCAAAACCAATTACCCCATTATCAAGTCTATTATCATCTCCCTCTTGTGCAGATGATAAAGTGTTCATAAGTACCGGTAAAGGTATGTATGCTTTAGCAGCTTTATCCGGCGAAGAGCTATGGGATCCAGTCACCCAAGTTATTTCAACGTCTCCTATCATCGGTGATGGTTACCTTTATTATGCTAATGATAATGGAAATCTTTATTCATTGGGTGAATCAGAAGTAACCTCTGATATCGAAGGATATGTGGTATCAACCCCAATTTATCTACCATCTCCTCAAGATGTGTATATTTGGGATGTTTTAACTATTAATGCAACTAGTATTGACAATCATATTTCCTATAGCATTTTAAATAAAAATGGGCAAGTATTAGAAGATAATATAAAATCATCTTCTATATCACTTCAATTTCTTAATCAATTAAGCACAGGTAAACCAGATACAATTATATTACGAGCTGATTTACAATCAGAAGATAGCACCGTTGATGTATCTATTTATGATTGGTCTATTAAATTTGGAATTAATGCTAGTTCAAGACCGATTTATTCTAATTTTAAGAAAGATATTGATATCCCTATGACTTGTCAAATTGATGTTCAAGATAGTATCAGTGGCCTTAATAATTCCACAGCATCATTTAATCTTCAATATTATGAATCAGATATATTCAAAGAAAAATCTGGTGATATAATACCTGATTTTGCAAATGGCTCAAAGAATAAGGAAACATTGTTTGTTAATTTATCAAGTCTTGAGTATTTAACAATAAATAGTTCAACAATGAATATCCGGTCAAATATTTCTGATCTACAAATTATGTTCTCTATTGAAAATATCAATGGTACAAAAGGGATATCAGATTGGTATAATATTATTTCACCAAGAGATAAAGAAAAACCCCTGTTTTATTTGCAGGATTTTACTCCAACCTTAAAAACAACGGACCCTCCATCACTTTATATTTCAACCCTTACACCAACATTTTCCATTATGACAAAGGATGTAGGAAATGAGGACAATATTACTGGAATAAATATTGACTCCGCTGAATTTGACCTTAGATATACCGATGAGGTGGGAACACAGACAGAAACGTTTACCGCATCATGTACTGGATCAAATGGTACTCAAAATAAAGTAAAATTAACTGCAGATATTGCCGCTCTTAATTTTACGTATAATGTTACAGAATTATCTCGCATTCGTTTTCGTATTTCCGATATGGCCTCAAATACAAATACCACCGATTGGATTACAATTAATTATGATGACATTCCTCCAGTATCAAGCATATCTAACAGTGAAGACATCCCCACTTTTGCAAATACATCCCCCATCAATATTATTATTGAAGCTTCTGATACCCTAAGTGGTATTCAAGATGTGTCCTTATATTATAGAAAAGTAGGCAATACCCAATGGTCTTTATTTGATTCGCCAAAAACATCAGAACCATACGATTGGGATTTTATTATCGGTAATTCTGCAGGTGGAGAATATGAACTTATTAGCATCGCAATTGACAAAGCAGGTAATGAAGAATCATTTTCTTCTTCACCTGAAGTTGTCTTTACCTATGATCCAAATCCACCACCTAAGCCAATTTTTGCTTCATCCTACGAATTTACAAACGCAAATGCAAAAGAAGATGAAATACCAATATTTAGTGATGTTACCTTTGAAGATGATTATCGATTATACAGCGTCGAATATCGAATGAACTTTGATGGAACAAATCAATGGACAAAAATTAATGACCAAGCAATTAATGAAGAAATTTACACACCTCATTGGAATATTACTTCATCACAATGGAACCAAATAGAAGAAGATACTAACTATTACATCTTTTTCAAAGTTACCGATGCATTAGGAAATGTATATGAAACGCAAAGTAACAGCCAAGCAATGATTATTATAAAGAACTTTCATAATGTATCTCGCTATAAACCAGATCTTTCAGATTTTGATAGTTGGCAGTGGAATAATGAGTATATTATCCGAGTACAGGTCAATGATTCTGATTTAATTAGCGATATGCGATTATGGTATTCTCACTCTGATAATGATTCTTCTGAATATACTTGGAAACAATATGGTGAGAATTTATCAAATAGTAATTTTGAATGGAAATTCATACCTGAAGATGGAGATGGTTACTACAGCTTTTATATCGAGGTCTTAGATGCTCAAGGATTAAAATATACATCAGAAATTCAAACTATCCATATCTCATTATTTCCAATGATGGAATTAATCATATTCTGTGTTTTAGTTGTGATTCTATTCTTTGTCACTATATTGATATTCACCCAGATAAGAAAATCAAAGAAAAAGATTTAGAGGAATAGTAAATCGTATTACTTTGGATAATAGATGTTGAAAAGTAATTTTCTTAATTCTTCTATTCCTTCTTGTGTTATACAGGAAATTTTCAAATTTTTTGACTCTGTTTTTTTAATATCACTTTTACATTCTATGATGAGGGTAGGAATATCTTCAAATTGATTTTGAATTATATTTTGAAGGTTTTGTTGATCCAACAGTGAATATCCGCAAGACTCCGTTGAATCTAATAAAAACACAATAACATCTGCAAGATGTGTTAAAGCAGCTATTGCTAATTGCTCGATTTCATTTCTTTTTTCCATGGGTCTATCAAGAAGACCGGGCGTATCAATTATCTGAAATCGTTTTATTACATGCTTTTCCTTTTTCTCCATATGTCCTACATAAATCTGTTTGGTTGTAAATGGATATTGTGCAATTATTGGTTTTGCATGTGATAAGCTTTGCAATAGAGAGGATTTACCAACATTTGGGTATCCTGCAAGAACAACTGTTGGAATATCTTCGATGGTTGGAAGTTGACGTAGTAGATTTTGTGTTTCAACTAAAATGTTAAGATGTTTATCTACTTGACGTATTACACTTGAAATTCTACCATATATCTCTTTTTGTTTTTGTTTAATAAATTCGGGATTTCTGCTTTTTATAAGAGACCTCATTTGAGTACTAAAAATTCGTTGACAGGTATTTTCCGCCCATTGAACTGCTCCCAATGCATTTCTTAACACATCATTATCAATGCGTATTTGTAGTAATTCCTGATAAAAGAGAGGGAGTTTTTCAATTGAAGGAAATGAATGCACATATGAATGCAGGGTTTCTATAATAACCATAGCAAATGATTCAGTTCTAGCAAGTATTGTTTTTTTCTTTTTATAAAATGGATCTCGATCTATGATAATTTTCTTTTTGGATTTTGTGATAGCTCTATCAATTAATTGATCGGCTGTAAGGATTATCGGAATGTTCTTAAACATATTTTTAACAGCAGCCGCTATACTAACTACATAGATTAATATGTCGGTGTTTTAATGGAAAAATCTATATCAATATTTGGAAAAAAATGATTATAATAATAAATATAAAAACTTAAAAACAATCTTTATCATATCTGTTATTAACACATATAAACCATTAAAGTATATATTTATATATATTTATGGGTGAGGTATATGAAACCTTATTTAATTCAAATGCTAAAGGAGCTGGCATTACTAGGTGCAATCAAAAATAGAATCGAAGTTTCATCTATGGAATTATCTGAAAAATTACTAACAAGTCAACAAACTGCATCAAGATACTTATTAGAACTTGATACAAATGGAACTATTGAAAGAGAAATGGGGATAAAAAAACAACTTATTCATATAACCAAAGATGGATTAGATGTTCTCCAAAATGAATTCCTCGAATACAAACAAATTTTTGCTTTACCTCAACGAATTTACTTCATTGGCACTATTGTTTCAGGGAAAAAAGAAGGATCTTATTATACTGCTATTGAGGGATATCAATCACAATTTAAGAAGAAACTCGGTTTTAATCCGTATCCTGGAACATTAAACGTTCAAATTGATACTATGGAAAAAAATAAACTCCGTTTTCTAAGAAAGGTTGAAGGAATTGAAATTGAACCATTTGAAGACAACAAGAAAATATTTGGTGGAGTGAAATGCTTTCATGCATGTATCAATGCAATTAATACTATCTTAGTATTACCCCTTCGGGGACATTATTCAAACATCTTAGAATTTATTTCCGAATCTTATTTACGAGATTCGTTGCGATTAGAAGATGGCAACAAGGTCCACATCCTTGTAACCATTGAAGATCAATTATCATGTGAGGTTAATAATGAAAAACAGTGATGTTGCATCACTATTATTGAATATTGCAAATTTGCTAGATATTAAAGGTGAAAAATTTTTTAAAACACGAGCATATCGAATAGCTGCACAAACCATTTTAGATTTATCTGAAGATATTGAAGAAGTAGTAAAAAAAAAAAGATTGCAGGAAATTCCTGGTATCGGCTCTGCGCTTGCAAAAAAAATTGAAGAATACATTAGTACTGGGAAACTTTTGTATCTTGAAACATTACAAAATGAAATTCCAATATCGGTCCTTGACCTATTGGATATTCCAAGCATTGGACCAAAAAAGGTTGCTACGATATATCAAACATTAAATATTACCTCGATCTCTGAACTAAAAAAAGCATGTCAGACGCAAAAAATACGACACTTAGATGGTTTCGGTGAACTCTCCGAAATTAACATATTAAGAGGAATTGCATTATTAGAAAAAACACAAGGAAGAACTCTTTTGCATTATGCTTCATTAGTTAATAAAAAACTAATTTCATATTTAAAAAATAATTCGTATGTTGCCCAGATATCTACTGCTGGAAGTCTCAGAAGAAAAAAAGAGACTATTGGAGATCTTGATATTCTTGTGGCATCATCTAATCCTGACGCGGTTATGGATTATCTCGTATTATATCCACAATTAAAACATATTCTAATGAAAGGCAAGACAAAAACTAGTATTCTATTATCAAATGATTTCCAAGTTGATGTACGGGTAGTAAAAGAAGAAAGTTTTGGTGCAGCATTACAATATTTTACTGGTTCAAAAGAGCATAATGTTGCTATAAGGGGACTTGCATTAAAAAACGGATATAAATTAAATGAATATGGTTTATATAATAAAAAAACCGAAAAGAAAATTGCAGGAAAAAGTGAAGAAGAAATTTACCATCTATTACATTTGCCTTTTATTCCCCCGGAATTACGAGAGAATAGAGGAGAAATTGAACAGGGATTGCAAGACACATTACCAACATTGATAACTTTATCAGATATTCAAGGTGATTTACATATTCATTCGAAATACAGCGATGGACATGATTCAATTAAATCAATTGTAAAAGCAGCTGAAGCAATTGGATATGCTTATATTGGCATCACGGATCATTCTCAGTCTTTACATGTAGCAAATGGATTAAATAAAGACCAAATTATAAAAAAATCAGAAGAAATTAATGCGATTAATAAAACATCAAAATTAAAGGTATTTCTTGGGACTGAATGTGATATAAAAGCAGATGGTAATTTAGATTATGATGATGAATGTTTACAATTATTTGATTATGTAGGAATTGGAATTCATACGAAATTTAAAATGAATGAAAGGGAGTCAACGGAAAGAATAACACATGCTATGACCCATCCATCTGTTACATTTTTAGCTCATCCGACTTGTCGATTATTTGGAAATAGAGAACCCTTACCATTAAATATGGAAACAATTTTTGAAACTGCGGTTGAAACAAATACATATCTTGAAATAAACTCTTTTCCAGATAGATTGGATCTATCTGATGTTCATACAAAACGAGCAAAAGAAATGGGTGTTTCTTTTTGTATTGGAACTGATTCTCATTCAATTGATCATCTCGAATTTATGAAATATGGTGTGGCCACTGCTCGAAGAGGATGGCTTGAAAAAGAAGATGTTTTAAATACAAATTCATTAGAAACAATAAAATCATTTTTTAATAAGTAATGGTGGAAGGAATGGACATCAAACATGCAAAAAAAGTTGCTAAGGATCTGAAAAAGGAAATAAATAAACATAATCACAAATATTATGTTGAAAATAAACCAGAAATTACTGATTATGAATTTGATCAACTTTTAAAAAAATTAGAAGATATTGAAGCAACTTTTCCATCATTGATCACACCTGATTCACCAACGCAACGTGTAGGCGGTCGACCGCTTGAGTCATTTAAAACAGTTGCACATTTATCACCAATGTTATCACTTGCAAATACCTATAATCCTACTGAACTAAAAGATTTTAACACCCGAGTTGAGAAACAGGTCGGTCCAGTTGAATACGTTATTGAACCAAAAATAGATGGAGCAGGTGTTTCACTTATCTATAAAGATGGGGTTTTTATTCAGGGCGCTACTCGAGGAGATGGAAAAAGAGGAGATGATATTACTCAAAATTTGAAGACAATAAAGAGTATACCATTGACTTTACAAGGAACGCAACTAAGAAACATTGAAGTACGTGGTGAAGTTTTTATGAACCTTGCGGGTTTTAAGCAATATAACCTTGAACAAATTGAAAAAGGGGAACAACCCTTTGCAAATCCCCGAAATGCAACAGCGGGATCTCTTCGTCAACTTGATCCAAGAATTGTCGCAAAACGACCTCTTGACATTTATGTGTATATATTAATTGATGCAGAGGAACAGTATAAAACACACGAAGATGTCCTTGAATCATTAAAAAAAGCAGGTTTTAAAGTAAATCCTTATTCAAAAAAAGTAAAAGATATCGATGAAGCAATCGAATATTGCAACAAATTAGAACAATTACGTAAAACGTTGGATTATGATATTGATGGTGCTGTCATTAAGGTCAATGATTTGAGCAAACATAAAATCCTTGGATCGACAACCAAGAATCCAAGATGGGCAATTTCCTATAAATTTGCTGCTCAACAATCAAATACTATTTTGGAAAACATAGATATTCAAGTTGGAAGAACCGGGGTTCTTACTCCTGTTGCAATTCTGAAACCAGTCTCTGTAGGCGGGGTCACGGTATCAAGAGCAACTTTACATAATTTTGATGAATTGCACCGTAAAGACATTCGAATTGGTGATACTGTTGTCATCGAACGAAGTGGTGATGTTATTCCACAGGTTGTAAGAAGTTTGAAAGAAAAGAGAATGGGAAAAGAAATAAAAAAAGAAATTCCTACAACCTGCCCCATATGCAAAACCGCAGTCAATAAAAAAGAAGGAGAAGTGGCTATTCGATGCATTAATAAAATGTGTCCGGCTCGATTAAAATGGCGAGTTCGTTATTTTGCATCAAGAGATGCAATGGATATCGATCATCTTGGCGAATCAACAATCGATAAATTAATTGAACAGAACAAAATTGCAAATATTGCTGATTTATATTTTCTTAAAAAGGAAGATATATTAGGTCTTGAAGGATTTAAAGAGAAATCTGCTCAAAATTTATTAGATTCTATTGATAAAAGTAAACAACAGGATCTTTCTCGTTTAATCTATGGCCTTGGTATCCGTCATGTTGGAAAATATGCTGCTCAAATATTGGCATCTTATTTTGAATCGATAGATGAATTGGCTCATGCAACACCTGAGCAATTAAATGAAATCTTTGGACTAGGGGAAAAAACAATAGAGGCTATCGCAACATTTTTTTCAACTGAGGAAAACATGGTTCTTCTTGATAAACTAAAATCTATTGGGGTGAAAACAAGAGCAAAACAACAACAAAGTCAAGATCAACCATTCAAAGGAAAACAATTTGTTTTTACAGGTAAATTAGAACAATTATCTCGATCAAAAGCAGGAGATTTGGTTAAAGAACAAGGTGGTATTGTTTCACCATCAGTAAATAAAAATATAGATTATGTTGTCGTCGGGAAAGACCCAGGATCAAAATATCAAAAAGCAAAAAATCAAGGGTTACATATCATAAAAGAGACTGAATTTTTATATTTAACAAAAAAACATGTAAAAGGGGATTGAATCATGGAATGTAAGGCACAGAGAAATAAGGACAGGTACTGTAATTGTTCATATGAATGTGATAAAAAAGGATACTGCTGTGATTGTCTACATTATCATCGAAAAATGGGTCAGCTGCCGGCTTGTTTCTTTCCAGATGACATCGAGAAAACATATGATAGATCATTTGAACGTTTTATAAGGATATATCAGGAACGGGGTAAATGGTGGTAACAAATTGCCCTTTGAGAGAGATGCTTTATTTATGGACCTTGACACATACTTCAATGGTTTCGATTGTATCAACTCCTTTTAAAGTTGAAACCATTCCAATAAGAGTATTTTGAATGAATTCTTCCGGAAATTCGGTTAATGGTATGTTTTTTCCATTTACTTTAAGTGCTATTGAATTAGACATAGGTTTCTTCCTCTGATTTAATTGAGTAAGAATATAGTTTTTAATGTTATTAATATCCCCATTATGAGTCCATAAGGTATTTTCTCGCATTTTACTTTTTTCATCAACTCTAATCTTCTTTGTTTCTAAATCATTTGCTCCTTCAATAAAGATAACATCTATTGGATTATTAGTAACTTTTTTGACAATTTCTTTTATTGAAATCATATTGGGATCTATGAATATCGTTTCGATTTTTGATGAAAAAACGATGAAATCTGCACCAGCTTTTCTATATCTGAATGTATCTTTACCAGGAATATCCATAGTAATTTCTTTATCAGTAATCTTAACTGCAACCACTCTATATCCCTCTTTCTTTATCCAGGAAACCAACTTTTCAATAATTCCTGTTTTTCCAGTATTTGAGGTACCATAAAATCCTAATACAATTGTATCAGCCATTTCTCATCCTTGTCTTTTTTATTTCAAGGAGTGGATAATACATAATTTTATAAGAGCTTTGTTGTTTCGGAAAAAACCATGATGAAAAATCAGAAATTGATAATCTCAATAGCACTTACCATACTTATCATAGTTTCAATTGCAGTTATCGTATATGTAAATCTACCTGAACCTGAAAAAGGGACTAATCCTGATGAAAACATAACAAATAACGAAACGGAAACCAATAAAAACTTCGAGATATTTACTTGGATTTATAATTCTACAGAAACAAATTTTACTCTTTTTGATCTAGAACAAATGAATCCCATGACCGGCCAAGGCAGATATATAAAAAACAAACTCCTCCCAGATGTTGTTGAAATCGAACCTACCCATAATTACACAGGTTTGCCAATAAAGAGTTTTTTGAGTGAAACGAATGACTTACCCACTAATTTTACAATTCTTGTAACAGCTAATGATGGCTGGCAAAGTGAATATACGATTGATGAAGTAAAAGGGATAGTGGATATCTATGATGAAAATGGCACCATTATAGAAAATCATACTGCAATAATGATTCTTGCTTATGCAGAAGATGGGCAATATTACCTAGATACAGATCCTAACAATGAAACTGGACCCTTACGAATTGCTTTAATCGGAAATGACAACCCAGTATCATCATCAAACCTATGGACTAAAATGGTTATATCTATAGAACTAGTAGCACAACCATAACCTTTTTCTTTTTTTATAATACGGTTAGATTTATGCAAGATGATATTTCCAGAGCATTAGATGTTCCTGTAAAATTTAAACAGGCAAATCTAATAAAGCAATTCAAAAGTAAAAAACATACTGTTACTCTTATTAGTATAAAAAATTCTTTACAAGTGGTTAAATGGTATTATATTGATTCAAAGATGCAAATGGATAGAGAATATCAGATTTTAACAGAATTACAGAATAAAAATCTGACCCCTCAATTATATGAAAAAGATAATGAGAATCTATTGCTTCTTATGCAGTATATTCCCGGTGTAAATGTATGTGAGTATATTAATAATCCAACTATTTCCTACCTTGATAAAAAGAGCGCAATAAAGAAACTTGCTGATTGGTTTGTTTCCTTTCATTTAAAATACGTAACAAAACATCATTTTCAAATTCGTGGGGATGCCCACCTTCGGAATTTTATTTATAATGAGGGAATAAAGGGATTAGATTTTGAGGAATCCCGACAAGGTAACCCATGTGAAGACATTGCAGAATTGTGTGTTTCAATTATCACAACAGATCCGATCTTTACAAATGAAAAAATCAATCTTTGTAATCTCTTTTATGAAACATATAAAAAAAATATATCCTGGAATTTAGATTCATGTAATCCATTTATTATTTCGGCATTAAAACAAGTTATTTCAAGGAGAAGTAAAGATGAAAATCTACAACATATTTACCAAGAAGTAATTAAGAATCAAAAGCTAAATTTTTAAATTAAGTTATATCTCTCATTAAAAGATATTGATTGCATATCTCAAAATCCTTAATTCAATATTATTTATTAATTAATTAGTAAAAGTTGAGCATTCCATTAAAATCTTCTATAGATATATGTAATGTAATCATAATTTTTATATAGCGTATACCAATATGCCTGCAATTATGACTAAAAATAGGGAGAGAATAATACCCTTTTTTGCCATGATTGTACTCATCATCGGGATAGGTTCAACATTATATATTCATGCGACACAATCAGCATCGAATACTTCAGCAGAGATTATCATAAACGGTAGTCCAGTGAGTACAGAAAGTCTTTTTAAAGAGTTGTCAAAGGAAACGATTAGTACTGATGATGGGGAAAAAATAGGAATTCCTCTAGATAGACTAATTGAATATATTGGTATTGTAAATCCTGATAAATATCAATATTCATTCATAGCATCTGATGGTTATCAACAAACGGTGATATGGGAAAATATGAAAAGGGGGATATTTACTGAAGATTATAGGGTTTTTTTCCTAGATTTAGCTCATGCTTTTTGGGTTAGAAATATTATTGAAATTGAGGTGAAAGAAATATGAATAAAATGAAAATGTTAGCAGGTATGATCGTTTTTGGTTCACTTTGGGGTTTTTCAGAATGTATTATCGGACCATTACTTGCCGATAGGGGTCTGCCTGCAGGTATGTTAATGACTGGTTTATTTGCCATGGTTTTTCTTGTATTTAGTAGGATGATGTATCAACAGAAAGGGATGCAAGTTGGAATGGGATTAATAGCAGGATCTTTACGTTTTTTTAATCCTTTTGGTGGATGTCATCTTTGCTCCGCAATTGCAATAATGGCTGAAGGTTTACTCTTTGAATGTATATGGAATTACACAACAACCCTTGATTTAAGCAAATTAAACAATCTTACTGCGAAAGTAAGTCTTGGCATATTTTCTTCCTATATTGTATTTATAGGTGGCTATATCGTTACTCAAGCATTAACTCCACTTATCTCAACAGGTCTTTTTAATATAGCAAATTTAATATCGTTTTTACCACAGATTTTTGCAAGAGCTTTAGCTGTTGCATTACTCGGCGGAGTAACCGTTCCAATAACGCTATCATTAAAAAATATTCATATGACACTAAATGACAAGTATTATTATCCAGCAACGTTAGGAACGGCCATGATCTGTTGGATACTTGTTCTAGGGAACTGGATAATATATCTCTAAGAAAAAATCGGGGGAAAATAATGATGGATCCTAAGACAGTTAAGGTATTGGCATTTCATGCAGAGAAATGTAAAGGTTGCATGGAATGTATGAAAGCATGTTCGTATGTACATTTCAAAACAAAAGATGGGGGGGGTGAATCCGCTATACAAATCTACAAAAAAAATGGCACCTACCATATGCATGTTTGTGATCAGCGTGGGTTATGTCTTGATATGTGTCCTGTTGGAGCATTAAATCGAAAAAAAAATGGCGTAATTGTTCTTGATAAAAATACATGCATTGGTTGTCAAGCATGTGTTGGATTTTGTCCAATCGGAGCCATGCGAAAATCACCAAAGCGCATTGAACCGTTCAAATGTATTTCATGTGGTGCCTGTGTAAGAGCTTGTCCTGAAAACGCATTAGAACTTATTGAAAAAAATATCGATGAAATTAAAAAAACGGTCTATCATAAATTAGGGGTGTAAACAATGGTTGAAGGACAAATACCAGTTGAAAAGTATGAATCTGGTGATACAAAACACCAATGGAATGTAAAAAAATTACAGTCTAAACATAAAAAAATATCTTCTTTTAGTTACAAGAAAGGTTTGGTTAAAAAGGGGTATGCGAATCGAACCTTATATGTTAATTTATCAGCAAAGGAAATTAAAGAAAAGAAAGTAACTGAGGATATGAAAAAAATCTTCACAGGAGGAAGAGGATTTGGTTTAAAATTAATGTGGGATTCAATAAAACCATCTACTCGATGGGACTCAGAAGAAAATGAGCTTCTTATTACAACAGGTCCTTTATGTGGAACAACGCAATATCCCGGATCTGGAAAATCATTATGTTTATCAGTCTCACCTTCAACAAATATTATTTGTGATAGTAATGTTGGAGGGTTTTTTGGACCATACTTAAAATTTGCTGGATATGATGCACTTGAGATCCAAGGGAAAGCAAAAGAAGATGTTATCATTTTAATTGATGGGGAAAACGGAGAAGTGAGAATTGAAACAGCGCCTGAAGAAGAAACTAATAGTCATCTATTGGCCGAACAACTTACCTACATGTATGCATCAGAAGATACAGAAAAATCTCGTCAGAAAATCTCAGTGGTAAGTGCAGGGAAAGGTGCCGAACATAGTTTTTGGGGTTGTTTGAACTTTTCATTTTATGATATCCGGCGAAAAGTACCAAGGTTAAAACAAGCCGGAAGAGGTGGTCTGGGAACAGTCCTTCGTCATAAAAAAATTAAAGCAATTGTTGTAAAAGTAGAAGATTTTGATGGTGTATCAAATCATCCTGCAGATCCAGATGCTCTTGCAGAAGTGGGAACAGATATACATAGAGAGATTAGAGATTTAGATAGATATCAATGTAACATGAGAGCTGTAGGAACCGTACATCTTGTCGAAATTATGGATGATTATGATTTACTTCCTACAGAAAATTATCGTTTCGGAAGTTTTCCTAAAGCCTCCAAAATCTATTCGCCTGAATTTTTCAAACATTTCACAAAAATCATTCCTGATGGATGTTGGCATGGATGCACCATGGCATGTGCTAAAACAGTCGATGCATTCACGGTTATGACGGGGCCGTATAAAGGGCAAAAAGTAACTGTTGATGGTCCTGAATATGAGACCTGTGGTTGTGGTGCTAATATGAGTATGTGGGATCCATTATGGATTCTTGAATTCAATTTTTATTGTGATACGTATGGTCTGGATACCATATCAACAGGAACTGCAATTGCATTCTATATGGAAATGTATGAATATGGCATCCTAAATAAAAAACGATGTGATGGTCTTGAACTCTGCTTTGGAAATAATGAGGCAGTTCTTGAATTTGTTCATCGAATTGCAAAGGGTGATGACAGTGAATTTGTTAGAGTTGCTGCTAAAGGAATAAAACGAGTGAAAGATTGGATCATTGAAAAGAAATGGGGCGATCCACAACTGGTAAATGATTGTGGTATGGAGAGTAAAGGACTTGAATATAGTGAATATGTTACCAAAGAATCTCTTGCTATGCAAGGTGGTTATGGATTAACGTTGAAAGGCCCCCAACATGATGAAGCATGGCTTATTTTTATGGACATGGTCAATAATCAAATCCCAACTTTTGCGGATAAAGCAGAGGCATTACATTATTTTCCCATGTGGCGAACCTGGTTTGGACTGAATGGTCTTTGTAAACTTCCATGGAATGATGTTGAACCAGCAGATAATGCTGAAACAGATGAACCAGCAAAGGTACCTAAGCATGTACAAAATTATGTTAAATATCAAAATGCAGTGACTGGTTGGAAGGTTGATAAAAAAGAATTGATTTTACAAAGCGAACGATGTTATAATTGGCAACGAGCAATGAATGTTTGGTTAGGACGCGGTCGACGGAAAGATGACTGGATCCCTTATCGGTCGATGGGACCCGTAACAAAAATGGAATACATCAGTCGCAAAGATAGATACGATACATATTTAATTGAAAAAGTTGGATTAAAAAAAGAAACAGTAGAAAAAAAGAACGTTGATGAAAAAATAAAAATACTTTATGAATATCGACAAAATCAATATCAAAAACTTGCAGATGCCGTGTATTATAGGCGAGGATGGACACCAAATGGAGTGCCAACACCTCAAAAAATGAAACAATTAGGAATAACCAATAAAAAAATGCTAAAAATGCTTCAAGAAAAAATAGATAACGATGATAAAGCTGGTTTAAATGTTTGGGGTGGCGTATATAATAAAGGTGAAAAGCCACCAACAAGCGAGGATAACTATTGGGAAAAATGGTAATCATTATTAAAATGAAAAAAGATGAAATTAAACAAAAAATCGCCTTATTCTCTCATAAATCTGTCGGTATTGCAGGTGCAGGCGGCCTTGGATCAAATGTAGCTGTTGCCCTTGCTCGATCAGGATTGCTCCATTTAGTTGTGGTGGATTTTGATAAAGTGGATGAGAGTAATCTAAACCGTCAATATTATTTTCGCTCCCAAGTTGGAAAAGAGAAAATCACTGCATTAAAAGAAAATATTGAAAATATCAATAGTTCTGTTATTTGTGATTTTCAAAATATAAAACTGCATAAAGGTTCAATGTGGAAACCATTTCAATATGTTGATATTGTTGTTGAAGCATTGGATTCAGCTGAGATAAAAACACAATTTATTGAGGAGATTTTACAGAATTTACCAAATAAACCAATTGTTGCAGCATCAGGTGTAGCGGGAATTGGAAATTCAGATAGAATTTATACTAAAAAATTGGGAAATCTCTATTTAGTTTATGATGAAGAAGCAAAATCTAGTGATGAGGATATTCTTCTAGCACCAAAAGTCTGTTTATTTGCAAATTGGCAAGCAAATATTGTTCTTGAATTATTATCAAATGAGGATGTTCCATGAGTATCATGGTAAATAATAAAAAAATAGACTATGTTGAACAAGAGTCAGTTCAGGATCTTTTAAAAAGAATAAAATATACGTTTCCTTTGGTCATTGTAAAAATCAATGGAAAACATATACCTCGCGATATTTTTATGACAAAAATCATTCCTGATAACTCAGATGTTCAAGTAATTCATATGATTAGTGGCGGATAAATGAAAAATGAATTTATTCTACTTTCATGGTGCTTTGAAATTCTAATTCTTCATCTTCTTCTTTTGTTTTAACTTCTTTAATAACACATATTGGTTTGGTAATTAATGCAAAATAGACTCCTAAAATACTAATGGTTAATCCAATTATCAAACTTAAGCCAATTGTAATATAATATTCGGAAAAGTGATATGATAAAATTCCAGCAATAAACAATCCAATATTCATTAAAATCAATGTCTTTAATATATTTCTTTTATTAATACGAAATTCTCTATTATTTTCAATGTCACTTCGTTCCTCTTTTCCCACACAGTCACCAGATAATAGAAAGGTAATAACGCTTTTATATTTTTTCTTTAAAAATAATTGTGTATTTATATTATCAAAACAGTGCCCATTATTGTTATTATTGAAAATGATATTGCAAAAACAAGATATGTTACATACATACAAGTCCATGCAGTTGTATTTTCAAATATCGAATGACCTATGGTATCTTTTACCATGACCTTGAAAATATAAAAACCAGGGATGGATAAAAAGGTTAAGAGCCAAAAATATATTGGTATAAATCCAAGATTGATCGAAATTGGAATTAATAAAAAGGGGAAAAATAAGAATGGAAGCACAATAAAAGCTGCTTTCTGTTCACCATATATATTTACTAATGTTTTTGTGCCTACCTCTATATCTGCTTGTTTATCAGCAATATCTTTTGTGATTGATCCTCCAAATAAGAACAGCCCAGCAATAATGGCAATGATAAGCGGTAATGGATCATAGATTGCGCCATACACACTCCAAGATGCAAGAATCCCTAAAAATCCTCTTGGTATTGCAATCCATAATTGATTAAACCATAGTATATCTTTCATCCTTGGACTTAATGAATAGCTTAATGTAAATAGAGTAATTATGATAATAAAAAGCAAAAATGTTAAATGAATCATTATACCACAAATAAATGCAATACTATACATAATAAAAGAAACGACATATGCTTCTTTTACAGTAATAATGCCTTGTGGAATTGGCCGGTATGATTTGGAGATACTATCTGCCTTCCTATCAGTTGCTTGGTTTAAAGCATTTGAAGCACCATTAAGGAAAGCAAAACAAAAACTTGCTGAAAAAATCGTTAAAATGAATTCAGCATTAAATGATACAGAAGATGAAGTATAAAAATAACTTGCAATAATGATATTTAATGAGACAATGAACGGTGCAAGTAAGGTAAAAGGTCGTATTAATCCAAAAAATCCTTTAATTTTATTAATCCATATTTTATGACTCACCAGTAACCACCAACAAGCCATATATTTTGTACTATCCAGGTTATAAGTATTATTTGACAACTCTTATCTAAATTTACAAAAAAAGGTTATGAAAAATATAATGTATAACTCCTCTTATTCTATGAAACCATGAGTGAATTTAGAGGATTTATTGCCGTTGAAATACCAATATGTGAAAATTTACTTGCATTTCATACAAAATTAGAAAATTTACATCTTAAAATGAAACTTGTTGATTTAAAAAATATTCATATCACATTAAAATTTCTTGGTGAAACAAAAATAGAACACATCGATGAAATTGAAAAGATAATAAAAAATGCTGTTCAGAATATACAACCATTTAGCATTCAATTAAAGGGAACTGGTGTATTTCCAAATAGCAATTATATAAAAGTTGTATGGATCGGAATATCTGAATCATCCCTGCTTTCAACAATTGCAGCAAGTATCGATAATCAGTTAACACCATTAGGATACAAAAAAGAGAAAAGACCGTTCTCCCCACATTTAACAATTGGTCGGATAAAATATCTAAATAGAAAACATGATTTATTAGCAGTCCTTGATTCTTATAAAGATAACCTTTTTTCAAATGTATGTATTGACCATATTTTATTAAAGAAAAGTACTTTAACTCCAAAAGGTCCAATATATGAAACCATTCGGGAAATAAAACTGTAACAGAGAGGTGTATGTACTATTATTGATCAATGGATGATTATTTTTGCAGGTATCCAAGTTTTCCTCCTTATTTCAAGCTTGATCCTTTTTATCCCTCATTCTTTGTTCAAAAAAAATATTCTATCGATTATACACCTTGTTCAACAACGCATCCATTATTTTTTAATTATTCTTTTCGTGGTAATTTTTCAAATTATTGAAGTTAATTTTATTGATCTCTGGTCAACGGATATTATTGGTATTGATTTCGCAGATTTTTTTTATAGTATCGAGCAGTCTCTTGTCGCAAATTTACACGTTATTTGGCATCCTTTACCCCTATCATTTTTTGTTATTATGTATATAATTGTATATCCATTTATTCTATGGTTTTCTCCAATGTATTATTTAGTAATTGATGAGAAGAAACCAATAAAAACACTTGCCTATGGTCTCCTAATTATCTTTGGTTTGGCACTTCCATTTTATCTTTTTTTCCCGGTTACAAATGTGTATACCTATTTTCACATACCAAGTGCTTTAAATTCTGTTTTTCCAAATATTGAATCTTTCTTTTATCATACTACTACAAGTAATAACTGTTTTCCTTCTTTACATGTTGCTGTTTCAATAATTCTAATGTATTCGGCTTCTTATACAAAGAATAAAAAATATTATTATTTCACTTTTTTTTCAATGATTATGATTATGATAGCGGTTCTTTATTTGGTAATTCATTGGATAATTGATTTCATAGGGGGAATTCTCATTTCAATTATTGCAATCTTTATAATAAAGCATTTGATACTGGAGAAAAGAAATCATGAATAATTCATCAGATATAATTCAACAGGTATTATCTAAAATTACTCCATCAAAAAAGGATAGAGAAAATATAGAATCAGCACTGTCACATTTTATTTCTCAAGTTGATGAAGAAATTTCATCATTGAAGATAAAACCAACCATTACATTGGTTGGCAGTATTGCAAAAGATACCTATCTAAAAAATGTACTAGATATGGATGTTTTTTTGCTATTTTCCCCAAAAATCTCTAAAGAAATCATCGCAAAGACAACTCTCACAATAGGAAGAAAACTCTTGGCCGATGCAGAAGAATGCTATGCAGAACACCCCTATATCAGAGGTATGTATCAAAACTATAAATTTGAACTGGTTCCAGGTTATAAAATAAACAATGTTAGCCAAAAACTATCCGCAGTAGATCGAACACCATTACATACAACGTATGTTAAAAATCATCTAACAGAGTCGCAAAAACAAGAAGTGAGATTATTAAAACAATTCCTGCGAGGCATTAATTGCTATGGCGCAGAAGCAGAAATCCAAGGTTTTTCAGGATATCTATGCGAAATATTGATCATTAAATTTAGCTCATTTCAACAATTTATCCATACTGCAAAAAACTGGCAACCACAAATAACACTATCCTTACAGGATTCATCAAAACAATCATTTCCCGAGCCATTGGTTTTCATTGACCCTGTCGATCCGGAAAGAAATGTTGCAAGTGCTGTTGCACCTGAAACACTCGATCTTTTTATTAAATCATCTAAATCATTTGAAGATGAACCTAAAATTACGTTTTTCTTTCCTAATAAAATTAAACCCTGGAATATCGACAAAATCAAAGAAGAAATTCATTCAGATAAAAAACAATTCATTGGAATAATATTCAATAAACCTAATCTTATAAATGAAAATTTATATCCTCAATTACGGAGAACTTGTAGAGTCATTTGCAATGAGTCTGAACAAGAAGGATTTCAAATAGATGACATTACTTTTTTTATAGATCATATCGCAAAAAAGATTTATATTATTATTAAAACCGATAAAAAACCATTATCAGAAACCTATACTCACACAGGACCACCACTCCACTTGAAAGAACATTTCCACAAATTTTATCAAAAATGGAACCAAAATGAAATTGCATGTAAACAACCTTTTGAAAAAAAAGGAAGAGCATATGTTGAAGTCCATCGAAAATATCGTAATCTAATACCCTTTTTATCTGATAATTTATCATGTTTTCATTTCGGAAGATATGTTGAAGAAGAAATAGCAGAAGATGTGAAAATCATACAAGACGGTGAGTTATTATCTGAAGAACTTAGAATATTTTGGACAACATATCTTGATAATAAAATGTCATGGGAAAGATAAAAAAAAGAGTTATGAAGATAATATGAACAATGTGATAAAATCAAAATCATCTATGAAAACAGTAGGGATTTATACAGAGAATTTTCGGCTGTATCATGATTTGGTGAATACATTAAAAAATAGAAACATCTCCTATGTTTCTTTAAATTCTATACATCACATACCTCGTCAAATTAAAGTAATTCTTACATCCCATGCAGAACTTCACGAGATAAATCGAAAAAATATCATTGCAGCAGATGCATATGAATCAATAGATTATGCAATTGATAAAGCCTTACATCTTCTCATTGGGAAAGATATCTATTCACATGTTCATATTGGCATTGATCCTGGTGAAAAACCAGGGATTGCAGTAGTTGGAGATGATATTTTAATTCATACGACTCAAGTATCTTCACCAGAATTAGTAGCTAAATACATAAAGAGACTATTAAATGATTATCCATCATCTGAATATGTAATTCGCATTGGTCATGGTTCGATATTAGAACGAAATCGAATTATAAATTCCTTAATACCATTTCATATTCCTATTGAGATTGTAAATGAAAGTAAAACCTCTTCATCTCATCAAACTCAACGAATCGGTAGAGATCTTAAAGCAGCCTATTCTATAGCTTTAATGCGAGGTGGTAAAGTACAAAGAAGGTTACCATTAAAACCAACAAAAGGAGAGATTCGTAGAATACAAGAAAAAAGTAGAAACATGACTGATGGGAAATTTACTATTTCAAGTGAAGCAGCTTGTCTAGTTCTCAAAGGAGAAAAAAGTCTTTGGGAAGCAATCAAAGAAGAAGAGAAAACATAATTATTATCCCAAATTCAAGAATAATAAAGGGATGATTTTTCAACTTTGTATAAATATTCTTATTTTTTACCCAAACATTTATGAGTCTGTCGAATATGCTTGCTGGGTAACAGTAATGAAAGTAAAACGAGCTCTCATTAGCGTCTCAGATAAAACAGGAATAAGCGATTTTTCAAAACAACTTCATAAATTAGATATAGAAATTATTTCAACAGGTGGTACAGCTGAATTATTAAAGAAAAATGATATACCATTTATTGGAATATCATCAATTACAAATTTTCCAGAAATGCTAGATGGAAGAGTGAAAACATTACATCCTCATATTCATGCAGGCATTTTAGCATGTCGATCGAAAAAAAAACATATCGAAACATTAAAACAATTAAACATTCAACCAATTGACATGGTTATTTGCAATCTGTATCCCTTTGAAAAAACAATTCAAAAGAAAAAAGTATTACTCGAGGATGTGATTGAGAACATTGATATTGGCGGCCCAACCTTAGTTCGAGCAGCAGCAAAAAATTACAAAGATGTCATTATTGTTACAGATCATCATCAATATCCAGATATCATATCTTTTTTAAATAAGCAGGGAACTTTACCATTATCTGAACGGGAACGTTTATCACTAGAAGCATTTTCACATACTGCTCAATATGATGCGATTATTTCTAACTATTTAAGAACCCTCTGGACAAATGAACTCATGCCAAACAATAATACCATTGCATTACGGAAAAAACAAGATATGCGATATGGTGAAAATCCACATTTACCAGGTTGCTTTTATCAAGAAATTCCCGATGTGAAAGAACCTTGTATAACAAACTCTTTACAACTTCAAGGAAAAGCACTTTCATATAATAATATCCTTGATAGTGATGCTGGAATTGAAGCTATTAAAGAATTTTCCGATCCCACATGCGTTATAATCAAACATGCTACACCTTGCGGTATTGCAAGTGCAAGTAGAATTATTGATGCATGGAAAAATGCCTATAAAACGGATACCTATTCTCCATTTGGAGGCATTATTGTTTTTAATCGATCTGTTGATAAAGCAGTGGCTAATGAACTTAGTACTCTTTTTTTAGAAGTAATTATTGCTCCATCATATTCAAAAGAAGCTTTGAATGTGTTTGAAAAGAAAAAAAATCTCCGTTTATTACAATTAGAAGGTTTGGATTCATCTATTGATAGGAAAGGAATGATATATAGAAGTGTTGTCGGAGGATTTCTTTGTCAAGCACGAGATGTCACCATGACACCTGCATCAGAATGGAAAATTGTAACAAAGAAAAAGCCAACAAAAAATCAACTTCAATCAATGGAATTTGCTGTACGATGTGTCAAACATATTAAATCGAATTCAGTTGTATTTGTAAAAGACACACAAACAGTTGGTATTGGAGGCGGGCAAACAGCAAGAGTTGATGCAACTTGGATTGCAACAAATAAAGGAAAAGAAAACATTAAAGGATCTATTCTTGCAAGTGATGCATTCTTTCCTTTTAGAGACGCGGTTGATGTCGCATCAAAAGCAGGAGTTCATGCAATAATTCAACCTGGGGGAAGTATTAGAGATAAAGAAGTAATCAATGCAGCTGATGAACATGAAATAGCAATGGTTTTCACGGGCCAACGTTATTTTAGACATTAATATTCAATATCTTTTAATAATAAAACAATATCACTGCATTCAATGGATGTTGAAATAACAAATTTTGATGGTCTTTCTCACATTGGTAACATTACCATTGGAAATACAATAATCAAAACACCTGCATTATTATTCACCTATAAAAAGGATATATTACAATCAAATAATCAAGAAATCCTTCTTACCAATGAGAAAAATAACATTGAAAAACCAGCATTCATCATAAAAGATCCAAATGAAACTGATTATTCTCGCCCTGGAAATTCAATTTATATACATAACCCAAAAGTATATCCAAAAGATTTACCCATCGAATTTCATCAAAATACCTTTTCTCAATACACTTTACCTGATGAATCTACTTATGTTTTACCTGGAAATCCATTTTCAATAAAAAAAATATTACCAAAGAAAAAATCATCTTTGTTCATCATTGAAAACGCACTTCAACTTTACAACAATCCAAGAGAACTCGTTGAATATTTAATACTATTACATAAGTTGATTGATACGAACCAACTTTTATATTTTCCTGCAGTAGCTGATCCATCAAATATATCCTTACTTATTTATCTTGGTATAGACCTATTCGATACAACACAGGCATTAATCGCTGCGAGAACTGGAATTTATTTTCTTCACGATGGACGGATTTCAATTCATAATTTAACCACATTACCCTGCCATTGCCCAATTTGTGAAAAATATAAAGAAAATCCATCAAATCTTCCGTATGAAGATTTATTCCAGCATAATTATTTCATGCTGCTTGATGAATTACATAAGATACACCATGCGATTCAACATGAAAATTTAAGAAACCATGTATCTAAAAGAGTGTGTTCCTCTCCACATCTCATTTCAATTCTACGTTTAATCGAGAAAAAAGGATACCCCTTGTTGGAATCAAAATCACCAGTTTATAAAAATAACCGTCTCAATGCTACTTCTTTAGACGCATTACATAGACCTGAAATACTTCGATTTCAACAGAGGGTGCTCAATCGGTATAAAAAACCCTCGAATTCATCTGTGTTATTACTCCTTCCCTGCTCGGCAAAAAAACCCTATTCTTTTTCAAAATCCCATAAAAAATTTAAACAAATTATCCAATCATTACCCCAGCAACATAGTATCCATGAAGTTATTATCACCTCCCCTCTTGGTATCGTTCCTAGAGAATTAGAACTTATTTATCCAGCATCAGATTATGATATCCCTGTGACCGGTGATTGGTTTGAAGATGAAATAACTTTAATCAAACATCTATTGATATCATATCTAAAGAAAAATTCTTATGAAAAAATCCTAATTCATCTTCCCCCTCCCTTAAATAAAATACTCTTACAGGAAATGCCTAATGCTCATTCAACTAATATAAATGAATCAGCTACAACATATGAATCACTTCTACAATTAAAAAATTTACTTGAAAAAGAAATAAAAGATATCCCTGCAGCATCAGGAAAAACTAGATTTAGAGAAAATATGTTATCCCTTGCTTCTTATCAGTTTTCAGAACCTCTAGCTGAAGCATTATTGGATAATACCATGATTAAAGGTAAGTATCCTTATTTAAAAATCTTTGATGATCAACAAAATCAATTAGGTATGTTAACCGAAAAACGAGGACTGATCTCACTTACTATTCATGGAGGAAAACGATTACAGAATTTTGAAAAATATGTAGTGAATATCGCTAATGATTTTATGTTAAAAGGGTCTGTTTTTACTCCAGGAATTTTGGATGCAGATGAACATATCAGGAGGGGAGATGAGGTTCTTATCTTTCAAGATTCTGTACTAAAAGCTGTTGGTGTGGCTTTAATGAATGGTGAAGATATGGTTCAATTGCATCATGGGAAAGCAGTCAATATTCGCCATATTGCAGATTAACCTTTTCTAGAGGTTTGTTTACCCCGCAAAATGGGCAGGAAAGCACCTTTAAAAAAGGATATATTTCTGTTCCTTCAGCCCAAAGTTTCAAACCTTCACCACAATATAAACATCGAAACTTTGCATCTATTGATTTATTTTCAGGAATATCCGCATAAACTATTGGTGGTGATGGCTTGATAAGTCCCAATTTTCCACAATCCGGACAGGTAATTATTGTTTGCCCATGTGTTTTATACATAGATTCTTTGATTGCAAAAAACCCATTGCAATGAGGACATTGAAAATGAAATAGACCTCCTTCTAAAGTTTTCTTAAAAACATGAACCGACTCATTGTTTCTTTGCCGTTGATACATATATTGATAATAAAGAATTAATATAATGTTTAATAAAGTAAAATAAAGGGTCATGCTTATTATTTTTGCATTTTTCTGAAAGATAATATCCCAAAGACTATAGAAAAATACCATCACACTTGCTATAAAAATAATAATAAACCCATCCCGTAAACTATGTCTCATGAATGCACCTTTCTAAATCCAAATAATGACATCCAAGATAGCAGTATAAGAAAGAAAAATGAAATAAAAAAATAAATATAGTTTTTAGATAATTCTATCCAAGCGTTTTCAAAAATATTATTTCTTAATGGATTTGTATTCATCAAGAATTCTTCTTTATTTGTATATCCATCATTATCAAAATCATTCCCTGCATCATATGCATTTTCGGGATTAAAACCATATTTTTTTTCCCACCAATCATATATACCATCGCTATCTTTATCATCCTTTGATTTTGAGATCCAAAATGATCGGTTAATGCTTGTATAGGAGTGATTATTAATTTTAACAATTATCTGGAAATTATAATTTCCGATTTCTTGATATATTATTGAATATCTATAAAACCCCTCATTGAAATATTGCATAGGATATTGAATGGATGATTCATTTGGTAGATACAATTTGATATGGACAGATGTAACATCATATGAGGGAGAAATTACACACCTGAAAAAACATAGTTGGGTTGTTGTTTGAATATCTGGTGATACATCAATATAGTCAAAAATAAGTTGTTCATTTTCTTGTAATACATTTGATTTTACGGTATCACAAGATACTAGAATTAATACTAACAATAGACAATTCAATAATAGATAATACGAAGAGCACCTCTTGACTCTAGGACCCATCCAATCTAAATACCCCAGATATACACCCGGTTTATTAAATAATCATACTATTATTTCTATGTATCGTTTTATAATAAAATTTAATCATAAATGTCTTAATGAGGTAAGATATTGGTAAAAAAAGAGCGTTAAAAGTAAAATTTTATTTCATTTATATTATCTCAATCTAAAACATGACACGGTGACCTATGCTACGTTAATAAACTTAATGACATACTAGACGTATTCATTTATTTCATTATAATCTAATAGTTATGGAATAACTCATATTGTTATTAATATAAATAATTTCGATTATTTTAGTATAAGAAGAAGATTGAATCGATTATTAAAAATTAGCAAAAAAAATAGGAGAATATTTTAATAAGATTGAGATACTTTGAATTGATGGGATGATGGATGCAAATAGAAAATCTAATTTAGTTACATGTGGAATTATAATTTTAATTCTTGTTCTTACAGGTTGTATCGATTCCTTTGAATCAATACGAATACAAACGGATAAAGATAAAACAAATGATAATTCGAGTTCAAATGACTCCATAACCATAGCATGTTGGAATCTTCAGATTTTTGGTAAATCAAAAGCAAGTAATGAATCACTTCTTTCTTTTTATCACGAGAAACTATCAATATATGATATATTTATTATTCAAGAAATAAGAGATGCCTCAGGAACAGCCATTCAAACTCTTGCAGATAGATTTAATGATCATGAGTGTATTCTAAGTCAACGTGCAGGAAAAACAAGTTCTAAAGAACAGTATGCTATTTTTTATAATGAAAAAATAACACTACTTAATCAATTTGATTATACTGAGGAATATCAAATATATGTAAATCGACCACCATTATCTGCAACATTTAAAAGTAATAACTTGACTTTTACCCTTTTCACGATACATACTGATCCTGATGATGTTGAAGCTGAATTATCCATTCTTGAATCTATAACCTTAAATGCTACCCTTGATACCATCATCATTGGAGATTTAAATGCAGATGGATCATATTATAATGAAGATAATAAACAACATTATCCAACCTGGAACTGGGTGATACCTGATACTCTTGATACTACCGTAGCAACAAGTAATAATACGTATGACCGAATAATAATAAATAACAAAATGGACAATAATTTTATCAGATATGGTGTAATGAATGATGTTGAAAAAGCTCAAAGTGATCATTATTTAATCTATGCAGAATTTAATACAAGTGATACATAAAAAATTTATTTATTACTACTTTTTTCATTTAATTTTTTAGAAAACCATTCATCAAAATCATCAGGTAATTGCTTTGATGTATTCTCTGGTATTTTTGTATCAATGAATTGATTAATAGCTTCATCTTTTCTATTCATCAGAGATATCTGATTAATATCTTCTGAAATTATAGTATTAGATTCAGGTTCAATTTCGTAGTTATTAAGTTCATTGGAATATTTTATATTCAGTTCTTTTTCTTTTTGGATACAATATTGATAAAATGGTTCGCAAAGATGACCTTGATCTAATTCGTCCCAATGAATGAAGTTTTGAATATGTTTAAAATTTGTTTTATAAGGCGAATAGGGATTAAGATGTTCGCTTGTGAAAAATTTATCACAATATAAACATTGAAATAATTTTTCTTTATGGGTTGATTCCTTTTCATATGAATCATATATTGAATCATTCAATGTCAAGTTAGTAAGATACGAATAATCAGTGATTTCATTTCCTCTCTGATTTTTTTTATCGGTTTCTAAGATTGATCCTACCTCCAAAGTAATACTGATAATAATGCAAGTGTTTATGTAGATTTTGATAAATTTTAATGATACATGTTATGTGAAAAAACCATACTTTCTCTTAAATAATATTTAAATTACCAAATAAAAAATATCAACAATAAAATATAAAAAACAAAGGTAATTACATCTCTTCTAATAATGACACAAAAATCAACATATATAGATCCAAGTGCAGTAATCATTGGCAACGTATCATTTGGTCCTAAATGTAGTGTTTTTCCACATGCAGTAATTCGCGGGGACGAAAATGCTATTTTTATTGATGAAGGCTCAAACATACAAGATTGCTGTGTCATCCATGCAGATAAAGAACATGCAGCATCAATTGGAAAACATGTATCCATTGGACATGGAGCAATCGTTCATGGAGCAACAATTGAGGACAACTGCATAATTGGAATACATGCTACAATCCTAAATGGTGCAATAATTAAAAAAGGATCAATAATAGGAGCAAATGCTCTTGTTACCTCGGATAAAGTTATTCCAAAATATAGTCTGGTCCTTGGGGTACCTGCAAAAGTAGTTAAACAAGATAAACGCTTTGAACAACAAGCAAAAGAAAATGCAGATACCTATATCAGACTTAGAGATGACTATTTAAACAATAAATATCCGCGATATACCTCCAAAGAACTATAAAAAAAGAATACGTTAGTTTCTTTCTTCTAATTTTTTTCTTGTATATGCTAGTAAACCACCTGCCTTTTGAATGTCAATTATTTCAGGTGGGAGTGTTGGAAAATGAAATGATTGGTCATTCATAATAATTACTCCATCCTCCGGTTTAACACGTATTGAATCTCCCTTCTTATACATGTTTACTACCTCAGCAGATTCAATTAATAACAATCCTTGATTAATAGCCGATCGATAAAATATCCGCGCAAAACTTTTTGCAATGACCGCTTTGATTCCCACTGCTTTTAATCCAACAACGGGCTGCTCGCGGGAACTGCCACATCCAAAATTTTTCCCTGCAATAATGATATCATCTTTTTTGACATTCTTTGCAAATGATTGATCTAAATCCTCAAGCAGATGAGGTTTTATCTCTTCAGCAGTACTACAGGTATATGTATATTTGCCAGGAAAAAGCATATCTGTATTAATATCATCATTATATTTCCAGATGGCCATTATTTCATCACCTCTCTAGGATCCGTTATTTTACCTTTAATCGCTGAAGCGGCAACCGTAGCAGGACTTGCAAGATATATTTCTGCTTCCTTCGATCCCATCCTTCCTTTAAAATTCCTATTAGCCGTACTAATACATCGCTCCTCAGGAGATAATACTCCTTGATGAGCACCTAAACAAGGCCCACAACCAGGTGGCAACACCATACCACCCGCCTCTACAAGTATTTCTATAACTCCCTTTTGCAAAGCTTGCTTAAAAATCTGGGTGGAAGCAGGAATTATTAATAATCTAACCGATGGATGAACATGTTTTCCTTTAAGAATGTCTGCAGCTGTTTCCAAATCAGATAATCTCCCATTCGTACATGTTCCAATAAGGCATTGCTGAATATCAATATCCATTAATGAATCAGCAGTTTTTACATTATCAACAGTATGGGGGCATGCTACAGAAGGAACGATATCTGCCATATCATATTCTAAAATCTTCAAATAAGATGCATCTTCATCATTGGCAATAGGCTTATAAATAGAGTTTTTAACATTAATAGATTGTAAGAATTGTTTAGTAACTTCATCAACAAAAAACACTGAATTTTTTGCCCCCATTTCAACACCCATGTTTGCAATGGTAAACCGATCATCAATCGTAAGTTGATCTACAAGACCATGATATTCAACGGAACAATAAGTGGCACCTGATGCAGAAACATCACCGATAATATGAAGAATTGCATCCTTTGCATACACTCCTTTTGAAAGATGATTCGCAATATTGATCTTTATACTCTGAGGTACCTTCAGCCAGGTTTTACCTGTCAATAATAAGGATGCTGCTTCAGTTCTATCAATTCCTGAAGAAAAAGCACCAACAGCCCCATAGGAACAAGTATGTGAATCGCTCCCAAGTAATAATTTACCTGGTAGAGCAAGACCTTTTTCAACAACCACCTGATGGCAGACCCCTACTCCAACATCATAAAAATGTTTGATATGAAAGGTTCTTACAAATTCTCGGATTTTCTTATGGTTTATTGCAGTTTTTTCTGAAGCGGCAGGAATAACATGATCAATTACGATAATCGGTAATGAAGTTGAATAAATACCATATCTTTTTAATTCATTAGATATTTTTTGAATAATTGCTGCAGTATTATCATGAGTCAATAAATAATCTGGTTTTACTGTTACAATTTGTCCAGGAATTGTCTTATTTTCACCGGCGTATGTTGCCAATATTTTTTCAGCAAAAGTTAAACCCATTACACAATCACCTATTATGAAATTATTTTTAGTTTACGTACTCTGATATCTCAGTTGTATTTTAAAAATCTTTTTTTAAATAAGCTCTATTTACCTATTTTTTAGAAATACATATAAGCTCAAGATGATATCATTTATTTCATTGTTGGATGGTGGTGAAGAAATGAGATTCAAACATAACATAACATCAACCTATGCTGTAGCAGGTGTTATCGAAGCGTTGCTTCTTGTCGCCTTATTTTCGATTATTTTATCAACAATTCAATTAGTATATATACCTGATATTATGGAGCAAAAAGAAGTAGAACATATGGATGCTGTAGAAAACCAGTTTTCTCATCTGAAATCAGTAATTGATCTTCAAACTTCGGTTAAAGAAAATGTTCCAATATCAAGTCCTATTACTTTAGGAAGTCGCGAATTACCATATTTTGTAACAGCTCGATCATTTGGTCAATTAGATATTATTGATTGGGATGACAGCAAGATTGATACTGATTTTATATCAAATATTCCTCTGACATCAATAACGTTTGAAGCCATAAATTCTTATTTTATTGATCAAGATTATATTATTGAAGGTGGCGGACTTATCATCAAACAATATGATGGTGAAACCATTCGGATTGAACCCTCAATAAGTTTTGATAATGAGACAACACAGATAAAAATTCATTGGACCCTGCCTGAATTTTTTAGTGTCGCAGGAAAAAATTCAACATCAGGTTTTAAAAGTTGTTATATTAGAACGAATTATTCTTCAGATACAACCTATCAAGGATCAACAACATACATTCGCATCTATACAGACTATCTTACTGCCTGGAACAATACATTAAATCAATTATTAGAAGAACCCGTCGACAATGGATTTATAAACATTGAGAAAAAACCGATTGCATCTCCAACATATGTTGAAATCTCACCCGCTTCAAAATCAGTCTATTTAGATCTTACTCTTGTAAGAATTGGAGTTCAAATAGGCCCTGGTATCGTTGTTGAATAATATCTAAAATTTATTAGTAAAAAGGTTTTTTATTGTTCAAAATATATAGAGCAAGCAATAGAACATAAAAAGGACCTGATAATCCATTAATCAAAGATATGAATATAGGATACTCCAAATAATAGAATTATTAATTGTTCAGATATAGGATAAATGATTGGAATATGAGCGAAGCGGACATCAAATATGTTAATGAAATGGACCCTAAAGAAACATATGAAAAGAAAATATTAAAAACAAACATACCTGGTTTTGATTATTTATTCTCAGATGGAGGAATGCCCTTTGGTAGTGCAGTAATGATTGCTGGAGGACCTGGTACAGGAAAAAGTACTTTTTGTAGACAAATTTGCTATAATCAAGTGACGATTGGAAAACGATGTATGTATGTTAGTTTCGAAGAAAATGATGATAGAATAATGCATAGTATGAAAGCATATGGTTGGGATATTAAACAATATATTGATAATGGTCAATTTCTCATACAAAAAATTAATCCACTTGATGTTCTTCGTATGAAATTTGGTTCGCTTGGTGGCTCTGGTTCAGCAACTGAATTATCATCAAAAATTAAACCATTAGTCATTCCTAAAGATTTTAATCCAGAAATTATTGTGGTTGATTCACTTAGTGCTATTATTGCTGCATCTATTACCAAAGAAAAAAATTATCGTATTTATTTACAGCAACTGTTTTCCTTTTTTGAAGAAACTGGTGCAACCTCTTTACTAATTACTGAAACAGACCCCTTACCAACTCGTTTTAGCGATAGTGGTATTGAAGAGTTCTTAGCTGATGGTATTATTGTTTTATATAACGTACAAAAACCACAAGGTCGGATTAATGCAATTGAGGTATTAAAAATGCGTTATGGACAGCATGTTAAAAAAATCGTTCAAATGGATATAACAAATACTGGAATTGTGGTAACTCCAGATAACAGCATTGAAATTAATTTTTAATTATTTTCCTAGAAAACGAAATGGTTCTGCATTTTTACTTACTTTTTTTGCACCATATAAAATAATATTTTGTTCAATTTGCTTTACTTGAATTTTTGATAAACCAGTTCTTTTTAATATCAATCTATCTTGTTGATTATATATGCAAATTGTTCCATTATCTGGTGATGAAACAGATTTAAATATTTCCCCATTTTGAATCCAGAACCAGATATTTGTTGGCTTATCGTTCATAGGCGACACCATTTTATTTTTATACAATTTATTTTTATTTTTATTACTATATAAAATTTTCTTTTTTAATAACTAAAACCTTAAATAATAGAAAAAAATTTATCAGATAAACAATAATTTAAATAAAAAAAACCGAAACATTAACATAATAAATAACCGATAGTAGACCATGGTGGGATGATGATAGAAGGGCAATTTACCGCTCAGAAAAAAGCATCTATTAAGCGTATTAAAACAGGTATTGAAGGTATTGATGATTTAATCCAAGGAGGGTATCCTGAAAAATCAATTACGTTGATTTCAGGGCCACCTGGTGCCGGAAAAAGTATATTCTGTTTTCATTTTTTATATGAAGGGGTCTCAAAAGGAGAAAAAATCCTTTATCTTACTCTTGATAAGCGAGAGGAAGGAGTCATTCTTCAAGCCTATAATCTGGGATTTGATTTTCAACCATTTATTGAACAAGGGAAAGCAACATTTCGTTATTTAAATATCAATAAAAAATTTGTCTATGAAACAATGAGTAATGAAATTCTATCTGGAGAATACCAGAGAATCGTGCTGGACTCAATAACACCTCTTTCAGAAATGCCATTATTTTTTTCAAATGCACAAAACAGAAGTCAAAATGGATATAGTTTTATCGACACCGATCAGGATAATATGCAAGTATCAAATCCAGTTCATCGAAAACATATTCTCTATATCATGAACGCGCTTGAATCATCAGAATCAACCGCAATCGTCACATCAGAACTTCCATTAGGAACAAATAATTTATCTCGTGATGGCATGAGCGAGTTTTTAGCAGATGGAGTCATTTTATTAAATGTTGATCCAACAATGGATCGAAGAAAGCTCTCAATTTTTAAAATGAGAAACACCAAACATTCCCTAAAGCCTCAAGACATCATCATTTGTGAAAGTGGAATCAAACTTGCAAAAAAACCATTTTAAAAAAATATGAATAATATGTCTTTTCTTAACTATACCCCACCAAAAACACTTCGCATATTATTCATTATACATTATGCACCTTTACTTCTCATAATTATGATAGGACCGCAAAGTGTAATTTACAATTTTATGAATATTCCCGCAGACCAGGTATTAACCGTTATTTCAGGAATTATACTTTTTATATCCGGCTCTATTTTTTATTTTAGATGGGAATGGTTTTGGCATCAAACATACCACGGACAATTAGTAACCTCAGGAATTTTTAAATATATCAGACATCCTCATTATGCAAGTCTTTTAATAATTGGGTATGGTCTTGCATTGTTTTTTTATTCAATCCCCGCACTTATCATTGCAACAATTGCAATTCCCATCATGATGATTAGTGTCATTGATGAAGAAAAATATTTAATTAAGCAATATGGGAATGAATATCTAGAATTTATGATAAAAACACCTTGGAGAATCATACCGAAAGTTTTTTAAAAATATTTATTTAACAAATACAAATTTATCAATACTGATTTTGCTCCATAATAATAGGGATAACATTTATATACAATTGCTTTATATGCGTACATCCTCGTTTATACCAGACATCCTGTCGGGCAATTTCTCATTTGAAAACCCGTAAACAAGCAATCATACAGACTTTTTTTGATTGTAAGGGAGATGTCACGGTGTACACAAAGCAACTACAAAATTTAAAAGAAATGCAATCTCTGAACATGAAGATTAGCTGAGATGATAAACTATGTCAAAAAACCATCATCCGAGAAGAGGGTCAATGGCCTTTTCACCAAGGAAACGGGCAAGAGCTGAAACGCCACATATTAAGAGTTGGCCAATTGGTGGAGATAAACCAAAAATACAAGGTTTCCTAGGGTATAAAGCTGGAATGACCCATGCATTTGTTGTTGATTATCGTCCAACGTCAACTACATCGGGAAAAGAAGTTATGATGCCTGTTACAGTTGTTGAAACACCACCAATTAAAATTGCTGCTGTTCGATCATATAAAAAAACCGTTCATGGTCTTGAAACAATTGGTGAAAAATGGGCTGAAAAACTTGATTCAGAATTATCAAAAAGAATTTCAATTCCAAAAAAGAAAACAAGTAATAAATGGGATTTTACAAAAAATGCAGATGATATTCGCGTTCTTGTTTATACTCAACCAAAACTTGTCACGGGTGTTCCAAAGAAAGTTCCTGAAATTCGTGAACTCCGCATAAGTGGAGGGCCAATCGAAGAACGAATTGCCTATGCAAAAAAGATATTAGGTAAAGAAATCAAAATCGAAGATGTTATCCAAGAAGGAGATATGCTTGATATACTTGCGGTGACAAAAGGAAAAGGATTTCAAGGTCATGTGAAACGATGGGGTGTTAAATTATTAACACACAAAAATTCAAAACATCGTCGTATGATTGGTACAGCAGGATCATGGCATCCAAACTGGATCCAAGCAACAGTACCACAAGCAGGTCAAATGGGGTATCATCAAAGAACTGAATATAATAAACGTGTTTTAAAAATAGGTGACAAAGGAACTGAAATTACTCCATCAGGTGGTTTTCCTCATTATGGATTAATACGAAATTCATATGTTCTCATTCACGGATCCATTCCGGGCCATTCAAAAAGACTTATCAGTATGAGAGATGCTATTAGATACCAGCGCGGTGTGAAAATCGAAAAACCAGATATTAGTTATATATCTAATACTAGTAAACAGGGGGTCTAATGCTTATGGAAAAAGTTAATGTCTATGGAATCGATGGATCTAAAAAAGAAGAAATCAAATTACCTCAAGTATTTGATACATCGGTACGAACAGATCTCATTCGAAAATCATTTAATACACTTCATGCGAATAGAAGAACCCCTTACGGGGCGAATAAATTTGCTGGAACAAAACATGCAACTGCATCTGTGGGAAAAGGGCGAGGTATGTCCAGAGTTCCTAGACTCACCCAAGGGAGAAGAGCAGCATTGGCACCTTGTGTGGTCGGTGGTCGTAGAGCACATCCGCCTACTGCAGACAAGAATTGGAAGGAAAAGATAAATAAGAAAGAAAAATTGCTTGCAAAACGATCAGCACTTGCAGCAACAGCACAAAAGGAAATGGTTACTCAAAGAGGACATCGTTTTAAAAATTCATTAACTTTGCCAATTGTGGTTGAAGATTCCTTTAGTAAACTTGGTAAAACAAAAGAGGTTCTAAAAACATTGGAAAACATTGGTGTCATTGATGATATCAATCGATCAAAAAATGGGGTTCATATCAGAGCAGGAAAAGGCAAATGTCGAGGACGAAAATATAAGACACCAAAATCAATCTTAATTATATCCTCAGATGACTCTATTAAAAAAGGATCAAAGAATATCAATGGAATTGATGTTGTTAATCCTGAAAAACTGAACATAGAGCACCTTGCACCCGGTGGGGATAGTGGAAGGCTTACCATAATCACTAAATCAGCCCTTAACACTATTGGAGGTACCAATTAATGGACCCGTATCAAATTGTATTTCATCCATATGTTACAGAAAAAACCATGAATTTCATGGAAAAGAATAATTCTCTGGAATTTGTCGTAAGGAGAAATGCTAATAAGAATCAAATTAAAAAAGCAGTTGAAACCATGTTTGATGTTGAAGTCGAACATGTCAACACACGAATAACAAAAAAAGGAAAACATGCTATTGTCAAATTTGCACCTGAATTTGATGCTGAAGATATTGGCATGAGAATTGGAGTATTCTAGAGGGATTACAAATGGGAAAGCGACTTATCCAACAACGAAGAGGTCGATTCAACGGGCGTTATACCGTTCCATCACATCGATTTAAAGGGAAAATTAAATATCAACATGATACAAAGCAAACAAAAGGTGTTGTGGAAGATATTATTCATGATCCTGGTCGAACAGCACCTCTAGCTAAAGTTAGACTTAAAAATAATAAAATAATTAAAATCATTGCCGCTGAAGGAACAAGAACTGGAGACATTGTTCAATTTTCAAGTGATAAAGAAGCAGTGAAACCGGGTAATATAATACCTGTTGGCGCAATTGATGAAGGATTTCCAATATATAATATTGAATTAAGACCCGGAGATGGTGGCAAACTTGTTCGAGCAGGTGGTAGCAATGCAACTATTGTATCACATAGTTCTGACTCAACAGTAATAAGACTTCCATCAGGTCAATTCAAAACAATTTCATCAGGTTGTCGAGCTACAGTTGGCGCTGTTGCCGGCGGTGGACGAAAGGATAAACCATTTATGAAAGCGGGTAAGAAATATATTGCTCAACGAAAAAAGGGCAGGTTACATCCTGTAGTAAGAGGAGTTGCTATGTCCTCTGTTGATCATCCCCATGGTGGTGGTGGACATCAGCACGTTGGAAAATCATATACAGTTAAAAGAGGCTCATCTCCCGGAAGAAAAGTTGGAAGTATCGCCGCTAAACGAACTGGGAGGAAGTAGATATTATGGCAAGAAAAACTAGTTTTAAATCATCCGCAAGGAGTAAGAGGAAACAAAGGAGAAAGAAGATTGAATTCAAAAAGAAAGAATTCAGATTCTATGGTCTTGCTCTTGAAGAAGTTAAACAACTCAACCTTGATGAACTTCTTCCTTTGCTCTCTTCAAGGCAAAGAAGAAGTTTAACAAGAGGCTTGACTGTGCGTCAAAACAAGTTAGTCAGTGATATAGAAAAAGCTAGTCCAGATGAAATTATTCGAACGCATCTGAGAGATATGATTATTTTACCTAGTTTCATTAATCACAAAATTGCTATTCATAATGGTAATGATTTTCAACAGATTACCATTGAGCCTGACATGATCGGCCACTATCTTGGAGAATTTGCATTAACTAGAAAGAAAGTTAAACATACTGGTCCGGGTGTTGGTGCAACCCGATCTTCTAAATTTATGCCATTAAAGTGATGAGATATGAGATATTCAACAGATTTGGATCCTGAAAAAACAGCAAAAGCATATGGGTATGAACTTCATTGTTCACCAAAGGATTCCCGAAACATCGCTCGTGCAATCCGAGGAATGAAACTGGAATCAGCAAAAACATATCTTCAAGAGATAGTGGATATGAAAAGAGCTCTGCCAGCAATTTACCATAAAAGAAAAGTTGCTCATAGAAAAGGTATTGGCCCAGGTTCATATCCTGAAAAAGCTGCACGTTACATTCTTAAAATACTAAAAAGTGCTGAAAATAATGCAGAGTACAAAGGATTTGACGTTGAAAACATGACTATTGCCCATGCTTCTGCATATCGCGGAAGAATCATTCGAGGATTTATGCCTCGTGCACAGGGAAGAGGAACTGATTGGAATAAAAAAACTACGAATTTTGAAATAATCCTAGAAGAGGTAGAGTAATGGCTGGAGAACGAAAATTCATAAGAGAAAGCACGAATCGAATTCTTATCAAAGAATACCTCATAAAAAAAGTTGAAGGTGCAGGTTTTGGAGGAATGACCATCCAACGAACCCCTATGGGTACTCGTATTAATATTATTGTTGAGCGGCCAGGAATGGTTATTGGAAAAGGTGGAAGAAAGATCAAAGAAATAACCACTGAAATTAATGAACGATTTAATGTTGACAACCCTCAAATTGAAATTCAAGAAGCAGGAAGTTCTGCTGCATTAAATGCCCAAATTATGGCAGAGAAACTAGCTGAAGCACTCGAACGAGGATGGCACTTCAGAAGAGCAGGACATTCAACTGTTCGAAGAATTATGAGTGCTGGTGCAAAAGGATGCCAAGTAGTCATTGCAGGTAAGTTAACAGGTGCTCGTCATAGAACTGAAAAATTTACCGAAGGTCATATTAAATATTGTGGTGAAACCGCAAAGGAAGTTATGGATACGGGATTTGCCATTTCAAAATTAAAAGCAGGAGTATTGGGGGTGAAAGTTGGTATTATGAAACCAGATGTAATCCTTCCTGATGAAATTAAAATTAAAACTATTGAAAAGAAAAAAGAAGAGAAAAAACCTCAAGATAAAGAAGTAAAAAAAGAGAAAATAGAATCTCCAAAAAAACAAGAAGAAAAGAAAGGAAGTTCTATTGATGGCTTATCCTCCATTCAAGGAATTGGTCCATCAATCATTAAGAAATTTGAAAAAGCGGGTGTAAAAAATCTTGAGGAAATATTAGAAATGGATGCAGAAGAAATTTCAACAATCGATGGTATTGGAATAAAAACTGCAGAAACTATCGTAAAAGAGTTAAGAAAAATTCTGAAATAAGAGGCTTAAAACATGGTTTTGAAGGCAAAAGAAATCCGCGCATTTAATCCTGAAGAACGAAAAGAAAAACTTCTTGAGTTGAAAAGAGAGCTTATGCATGAAAAAGGAGTTGCTGCAATGGGTGGATCACCACCATCTCCAGGAAAAATAAGACAACTACGTACCTCCATTGCTCGTTTATTAACAATAATGCGCGAGGAAGGAGAACAATAAATGAGTGAAATATGTCCCAAATGTGGCCTACCAAAAGAGCTGTGTGTTTGTGAAGATATCGCAAGAGAGCAACAGATAATTGTCATTTCTGTTGATAAGAGAAGGTATGGAAAAATGATGACTGTTGTTGATGGTATCAATCCTCATGAACTCGATATTGATGGTTTAATTACAAAGTTAAAAAAGAAATGTGCAAGTGGCGGAACAATTAAAGACGGTAAAATTGAACTTCAAGGTGATCATCGGTCAACAGTAAAAGAAGCCCTTGAAGAAATGGGTTTTATTGTTGAAGTAGCTTAATAATGATAAATATATAAAAGAAGGAATGAAAATATGCAATCGATTCCATTAGTCAAAGACGAATTCATTGGATTACAGGTTTCAATCAATAAATCCTCTGATCCAACCTGGATAAACCAGCAGGGAATCATTGTTGATGAAACAAAAAATACATTCCTTATTCAAACCAATAATAAAGTAAAACGTATTGCAAAAAACATTGCAACCTTTACGTTTATAAAAAACAAAGAGAAAATTAGTATACTTGGATCAAAAATCAGGTATCGACCTGAGGATAGAGTGAAAAAAGCAAGGTGAAAAACCACATGGTTGATAAAACAAATAAACCTCGGAATATAGGAATTAATGTAAATCCCCCAATAAAAAGCTGTACCGATAAACACTGTCCATTTCATGGCAGTTTTCCCGTCAGAGGGCAGATAATTACAGGTATTGTTGCCTCTGATAAAATGAATCATTCAATTGTTGTAAAAAGAGAATTAAAAAAGATAAACAAGAAATATGAGCGATACGAAAAACGAACGTCGATGTATTCTGCACACTGCCCCCCATGTCTTGAAATATCTGTAGGGGATAAAGTTCGAATTGCGGAATGCAGACCACTAAGCAAGACTGTTTCATTTGTTGCAATTGAGAAATTATGATGTGGAGTGAAAGTATATGAAAGGAATCGCAGGTAGACAGATGAGAGGGCTTCCAACCGGTGCCCGACTTGAATGTATTGATAATACTGGTGCAAAAATTGTTGAAATTGTTGCAACTCCAAAACTTAAAACAACGCATAGAAGGTATCCAAAAGCCGGTGTTGGTGATTTGGTTATTATCAGTGTTAAAAAAGGCGCGGTTGATATGAGGCGGCAACTTCTCAAAGCAGTTATTGTTCGTCAACGCAGACCCTTCAGACGCTCTGATGGTACTATGGTTCAATTTGAAGATAATGCTGCAGTAATCGTTACTGATAACGGTGAAACAAAAGGGTCTATGATAAAGGGACCCGTTGCTATTGAAGCCGCTGAACGGTGGCCTCGAATTGCTGCAACAGCAAGTATAATTGTTTAATATGAGTGAGTGTTTATGAAATCTATAAAAGCACGAAAACAAAGGAAAACATACTTTAACGCACCTCTTCATAGAAAGCAAAAAAATATTGCTTCACATTTAGAAGAGAATCTCTTATTAAAATATGATCGGCGGCGAATTCCGTTAATTAAAGGTGATTCGGTGCGAGTAATGAGAGGTGCATTCAAAGGTCATGAAGATAAGGTTACTAAAATTCATACTAGAGATTACACCGTTGAAGTTGAAGGAGTAACCCTAGTGAAAGCAGATGGGAAAAAGATAGCAAAACCAATTCATCCAAGTAATCTGCTCATTACAAAATTAAATTTAACGGATAAATGGCGACGGCGGAATATTGAAAAACGTGTTTCAGATGAAACGAAAAAAGAGATAGAAGCTGAAGCAAAAAAACAACTTGTCGAAAAAGAAAAAGAACTCAAACGATTAGAAGAAGAAAAACGTGCTGCTGAAGAGGAAGAACGAAAAGCAGAAGAAGAAGAAGAAACAATCGGGGATGAAGAGCCAATAAAAGAAGAGAAAACCTCTACAAAAGTTGTTGATAAAAAAGATGAGAAAGAAAAAACAACAACAAAACCTTCTCAAAAGAAAACAACAGCGACCTCGACTAAATCAAAATCAAAAAACCAAGAAAAAAAGGAGGATAAAGAAGCATGAGCAGCAGTCATCATTTAAAACGATTAAATGCACCAAGAACACTTCGATTACATCGTAAAGAAAAAACATGGACCATTCGATCATCACCAGGTCCTCATGAATTAAATGCTTCAATTCCATTAGGTTTACTTGTTCGTGATTACTTTCAGCTCTGTGATACCCGGCGAGAGGTAAAACGAATTCTTGCAAATGGGGAAATTCTTGTCGATGGCATAATTCGCAAGAGCAATAAATTCCCCATTGGTTTCATGGATGTTATTACCATTCCAAAAACAAAAAAACATTACCGACTTGTATTCGATCAAAGAGGAAAACTATCACTTGTTTCCATATCTACAAATGATGCCGAGTGGAAACTTAGACGAATTGAAAATAAAACAACACTGCGAGGCAAAAAGACACAGCTGCATTTTCATGACGGTAACAACATGATCGTTGAAAAAGATACGTATCATACGGGCGATGTTTTAAAGATGGCATTTAAAGATAAAAAAATTAATGATATTTATCCAAAAGAAAAGGGAACCATATCATTGATCACCGGTGGTAGCCACGTTGGAGAACTTGCCACTATTGAATCTATTGAAATTATTCAATCTTCTAGTAGTAATCTTGCAGTTATGAAAGGTGGCAATGATTTTACTACATATGAAAAATATGTCTTTCCTGTTGGAAAAACAAAGCCAGTGATTGCTATACCTGAGGTGAAAATTCAATGAGTGCAAAAGTAGCAAAGAAAAAAGAGAAAGCACCCCCAAAACAAAATCCTATGACCTTACCTCGTATTGAAAAAGTTACTGTAAACATTGGTGTTGGAGAAGCAGGAGAGCGATTGGAAAAAGCACAATCCGTTCTTGAGGATATTACCCACCATTCAGCATTTCAAACCTTATCAAAAACGACCAATAAAGACCTTGCACTTAGAAAGAGAATGCCCATTGGATGTAAAGTTACTCTACGAGGAGATGATGCATCATCATTTTTAAAAAATGCATTTGAAACTCGTGAGAATAGAATTGCAGATTATGCATTTGATGATCAAGGAAATATGAGTTTTGGTATTCCTGATCATACCTTATTTAAAGATCAAAAATACAATCCGGATATTGGAATTTTTGGAATGGATGTCTGTATTACCATGGAAAAACCAGGGTATCGGATTAAGCGCAGGCGCATTCAACGGAGAAAAATTCATCAAAAACATAAAGTGAAAAAAGGCGAGACCATTGCATTTTTCACTCAATCATTTAACCTGGAGGTCGTTGAATGAAAGTTAAAGAAAAAAAGAAAGAATATGGACGCGTCCATGGTTGTGAACGTTGCGGAAGGAAACGCGGCCTCATTCGTGCATATGGATTTCATATTTGCAGGCAATGTTTCCGTGAAAAAGCTGAAGAATTGGGTTTCAAGAAATATTCATAAGGAGGAATTACAGTTATGTTAAATGATCCATTAGCAAATGCACTTTCTATGATGAAAAATGCTGAAACTCGTGGTAAAGGAACATGTGCTATTCAACCTTCATCAAAGATAATTGGTGGTGTGCTAAATGTGCTTAAAGAAAAAGGGTACATTGGTGAATTCGAATTTATTGATGATGGAAAAGCAGGCGTTTTTCAAGTAAAACTTGTTGGAAATATTAATAATTGTGGGGTTATCAAACCAAGATATCCAGTAAAACGTGATGAGCTGGAAAAATGGGAATCTCGATATTTACCTGCACAAGATTTCGGACTACTTATATTAACTACGACCAAGGGCATTATTTCTCATGATGAAGCAAAAAAACATGGTATCGGAGGAAAGGTTCTTGCCTATGTTTATTAAGGAGGAATAAGAGATGACAAAGGTCGATGAAATCAAAGAAGAAATTCCGATTCCCGAAGGTGTTGAAGTCACTCAAGACCAAACAGCTTTTACATTTAAAGGTGAAAAAGGAGAACTTACCCGAGCATTTTCTCATCCAAAAATCAATGTTCAAAAACAAAATAACAGTATTACCATAGCATGTAAAAATCCTCGAAGAAAACAGAAAGCATTGATCGGAACATTTCATGCTCATATTCGTAATATGATGAAAGGAGTAACGCAAGGATTTGAATATCAGATGAAAACCGTGTTTTCTCATTTTCCAATTAAAACAGCGGTCGATGGAAACACCTTTATCATTGAAAATTTTCTTGGAGAACGATGTCCAAGAAAAGCACTTATTCTTGAAGGGGTAACCGTTGTTGTCAAAGGAGAAGAAGTAACCGTTTCCGGAATTGACAAAGAAAAGGTCGGGCAAACCACAGCAAATATTGAACGCGCAACGAAAGTTACTCGAAGAGATATTCGGGTGTTTCAAGATGGCGTATATCGTATTAGCAAAGGGGGTATCTAATTCATGACAAAAGAGGAAATAGTAAACAAACTCACCTCATTGAAAGGAATTGGCGCTTCAAAAGCTGAGGCGATTTATAATGCTGGGTTTCACACCATTGAAAAAATAACAGCCGCCTCTATTGAAGAACTCACAAAAATTAACGGCATTAGTGAATCTGTTGCAGCATCTATTCAAGAACAATTAGGATCAACAGCTAAACCGGTTTCCAAAGAAAAACCAAGTGAAAAAAAGAAAGAGGTACCTGAGAAAAAAGAACCAAAGGTTGAAAAGAAAGATACCTCAAAGGAAGAAAAGAAATCAGTTATCCCGAAAAAGAAACCGGAATTATCTGACTCAACAAAGCAAAGTTTGCAAATTCGTAAGGATCTGAAGAAACGAACTCCTAAATTTCAAAGAGAAGAATGGTTTCGGTATAAACGACTTGGAAAAAGTTGGCGAAGACCCGATGGTATAACCTCAAAAATGAGAAGGAATTTTAAATACCGCCCCAACAAAGTTCGTGTTGGCTATCGAGGACCTGAAAAGGTTCGTGGATTACATCCATCAGGATTTGAAGAGAAAATTGTTCATACCGTTTCCGATTTAGAATCAATAAATCCAAAAACACAAGCAGCTCGTATAGGTAGTAGCGTAGGAACAAGAAAAAGACTTGATATTGAGAAAAAAGCAAAGGAACTAGATATACGATTGCTGAATATATAAGGGTGATAATAACTATGACAGATTTAAGGAATCAACGAAGAATGGCAGCTTCAATTCTTAAATGCGGTGTTCATCGTGTTTGGATGGATCAAGACCGCCTTGATGAAATTGCTCGTGCGGTTACCAAAGATGATGTTCGTGTTTTAATTAATGGGAAAGCGATTCGTGCAAAGCAAAAGAAAGGGATTTCCTCAGGTAGAAAACGCTATGTTTTGAATCAAAAATTAAAAGGTCGACGAAAAGGATATGGTTCTCGAAAAGGTGCGAAATATGCTCGTTTTCCAAAGAAAAAACAATGGATACGAACGATTCGTCCCTTACGTGCATATTTACGTGAATTACGAGATACCGAAAAAATTCCACGTTCCATGTATCGAAAATATTACCGGAAAGCAAAAGGAGGAGAATTCCGCAGCAGACGACATTTGGAATCTCATTTAATTTCTGATGGGGTATTAAAAAAGGAGGAAAATACATGAGCTCTGGACCAAGGTATCGTATTAAACCAAGACGAAGGCGACAAGGAATAACTGATTATCGAAAGCGACTTGCATTGATAAAATCTGGCAAACCGCGCATTATTGTTAGAAAATCATTAAAACATATGCGCGTACAATTTATCGAGTATAATGAACAGGGCGATAGAGTTCTAGTATCTGCACTTGGCTCTGATCTTATTAATGAATATAAATGGAATCATGCAACATCAACAACTCCTGCTGCGTATCTCATTGGTCTTCTCGCAGGGAAGCGAGCAAAAGATGCAGGTATTAATGAAGGAGTCTTTGATATTGGTCGGCAAGTGCCGGTTAAGGGCTCAAAAGTGTTTGCAGCAATAAAGGGTGTGCATGACGCAGGCATCGAATGTTATGCTGCTGAAGAAAAACTACCCAGCGAAGAGAGAATATTAGGAAAACATCTGAAAGATAAAACAATTTCAAGTGATGCAAAGGCACTGAAAGATAAATTAACAGGGGGCAAGTAATGGCACCAGCAAATAGAAGAAATAGAGGACGGAGACCCCGGAGGAAGCGGGAACCAACCCCGGTTCAATGGGATCCAAAAACAAAATTAGGAACACTTGTTGCAAGTGGTAAAATTACAACCATGCATGATGCATTGGCAACAGGACTTCCGCTTCGTGAGCCAGAGATTGCTGATATCTTGCTACCCGATCTAGAAGATGAAGTGCTTGACGTTAATATGGTGCAACGTATGACGGACTCTGGAAGAAGAGTGAAATTTGTGATTACCGTTGTTGTCGGAAATAATAATGGATTTGTGGGTATTGGCCAAGCAAAAGGTAAAGAAGTTGGTTCTAGTATTCGTAAAGCCATTGAAAATGCGAAATTACATATGCTTGAGATCCGCCGAGGGTGTGGCTCGTGGGAATGTGGTTGTGGAAAACCTCATACGGTCCCCTTTTCGATTTCAGGAAAAAGCGGATCTGTTGAGATTACTTTAAAACCTGCACCACAAGGAATTGGGCTTGCAACGGGAGATGTTGCAAAGAAAATCTTAAAATTGGCAGGCGTTCAAGATTGTTGGGCGTATACTGAAGGACAAACAAGAACAACTGTGAATTATGCAAAAGCCGTAATTAGCGCCCTTGAAAAAAATGTTGAAATGCGGGTGCTAGCATCTGAAATACAAAAAATTGGCATTGTGCTCGGCGCAACAGCCATATCAACCACTGAATCTGATGAACAAGAAATAACACCAAAGGAGGCATCATAGATATGGTCTATGCTGTTATTCGAGTACGTGGTATTGTAAATGTGAAACCTGATATTAAAAAAACATTACAATTACTTTGTTTAACAAGAGCAAATCATTGTGTACTCATTAAAGAAACACCTAGTACAAAAGGGATGTTACAAATCGCAAAAGATTATATTACTTGGGGCGAAGTATCAAAAGAAACGATTGCTCAATTATTAACAAAAAGAGGTCGCCTTATTGGTGATAAACCATTAAGTAATGACCATATTAAAGCAGCAACATCCTACAAAGACATTAATGGTCTTGCTGAAGCTATTGCCGCAAATAAAGTAACATTTCATGAGATACCTGATGTAAAAAAAGTATTTCGTCTGCATCCACCACTGAAAGGATTAGAAGGAATAAAACGGTCATTTATTAATAAAGGCGCATTAGGATATCGCGGTGAGCATATGAATCAATTAGTTGAGAGGATGCTTTAAATCACCTCCTATTTACCTAGAGAAGATAAAAAAGGAGAGATGAAAATAATGGAAGAAATGCTATATGATATTGAAATTCATAAAGGAGATGATTATTTTATTGGAAAAATTTTTTCTGATGCAGATGGTGTGAAAGAATTTCAAAATGAACATTTAGACCTTCTCCTCAGAGACATCACTCTTGATATGCAGCTTGCATTAGAAGAATTCCAACAGCGGCAAGCAGAACTTTCTGATTCATTAACCGTGTAACAGGAAAAATATGAAGAAAATGAAGAGTAATATTTTTAAATGGTACCTGTATTGATGGTTCTACCATTTAGAATGGTTGGCTGATATCCTTGAAATATACCCGATTTGAAAAAGCTCGTATCATTGGAGCACGTGCTCTGCAAATATCCATGGGAGCACCTACGTTAATCACACTTCCAAAAGATGTAATTTTTCCAATTGATATAGCTATGCTTGAATTTAAAGAAGATGCCATTCCAATAACGGTGAAACGTGTGGAAGACTAGGTATTTATGAATAGGTGAAAATAACTATGGTTGAAGAAGAAACGCAAGAACAAGTCTCCGAAGTCGAAAATAAGGATATTCTTGCATCAGAAGAAACATATATGACTGCTGGTGCTCATATTGGAACACGGCAAAAAACAGCAGATATGAAGGAATTTATTTATAAAGTCCGAAATGATGGATTATACATTATCGATGTAAATAAAACCGATAAACGGATCCATGCAGCTGCTCGTTTTATTTCTAGTTATGAACCAATGCAAGTCCTCGCTGTTTCAGTAAGACAATATGGTCAAAAACCTTTACGGAAATTATCTGAATTCACCGGTATTTCCATTTTACCTGGCCGGTTTCGACCAGGGATTTTAACAAATCCGAATGCAAAAGGATTTCTCGAACCAGAACTTTTGATTGTCACCGATCCATTAGCTGACGCACAAGCCCTTCGTGAAGCAAGAAATGCAGGAATTCCTGTTGTTGCATTATGTGATACCAACAATGAAACAAAACATGTTGATGTTGTAATTCCAACAAATAATAAAGGAAGACGAGCGCTTGCATTAGTTTACTGGTTGCTTGCAAGAGCAATATTAAAAGAAAAAGGAAAGATTAAAACCTTTGATGAATTCAAGGTAGAACTGGAAGATTTCGAAGCTGAAATATAAAATCCATTCTTTTTCTTTATGAATTGTAAAACAGCAGATTAAGGTGCAAATGTGCAGGAAAAAATAAATGATACCGTTATCCTTGTTGGAACTGCCCATATTTCTCAGAAAAGTGTTAACGAAGTAGAGGAAACAATAGAAAAGTATCACCCAGATATTGTTGCCGTTGAACTTTGCGAACGCCGCTATAAAGGTATCACCCAAAAAGATCAATGGGAAAACACTCCTATTACATCGTTATTAAAATCAAATAACGCATATTTTTTACTGGCACAAACCTTTTTATCATCTATTCAACGGAAGCTAGGAAAAGACTATGGGGTGGAACCCGGATCAGAAATGATTGCAGCTATTAAACAAGCTGAAGAACATCAGATACCCATTGAACTAGTGGATAGAGATATTGCGGTTACCTTAAAACGTGCCTGGAAAAAAATGGGAATTCGGGAAAAATTTCGTATTTTCTGGGAATTTTTAAAAGCGATTATCGGTTTTGAAGAAGAGGAACTGGAAGAGTTGAATCTTGATGAAATGATGAATCAAGACATGATTTCTACGATGATGGAAGAATTTGGGAAAATCGCACCCACCATCAAAGATGTCCTTATTTCTGAAAGAGATAGTTACATTGCTCAAAAGATAAAAGATGCAAATCAAAACGGGAAAAAAACAGTTGTTGCCGTTATCGGTGCCGGACATTTACAGGGAATTAAAAAACACTTGGAAGATACATCATTTCATATTGATTTAAAAGAAATTGAAGAAGTTCCAAAAAAGCGAATCAGTGTGTTAAAAACCATTGGCTATATCATTCCTGTTTTATTTGCTGTTCTTATCATATATGCATTTATGACTAAAGGTTCAGAACTTGCCATTGATTTATTTGTGTACTGGTTTTTAATTAATGGCATATGTTCAGCGATTGGAACACTTCTTGCACGTGGTCATATCTTATCCATTCTTACCGCTTTTGTTGCCGCTCCTATTACCTCACTAAGTCCAGCTGTTGCTGCAGGATGGGTCGCAGGATATGTCGAAGCGGAATTTCGAACACCCATGATTAAAGATTTTAAAAATTTAAGTCATATTGAAAACTTAAAAGAATTTTGGAATAATCGCGTGATTCGCCTTCTTATGGTTGTTGCTTTTGCCAATTTAGGAAGTATGATTGGAACAGTTATTGCATTTCCCTATATTGCTAGTTTTCTAGCGTAATAAAAATGATTTTTTATGGTATTTTTTCTAGTAACATTCATATAGGAAAACTCTTAAAAAATATATACTAAGAGCAACTATGGAAAGCACTTTTAAGAAAAAACAATCATTTCGGGATATCTCACCAAGAGAATATATGTATTTTCCAAAAGGAACTCTTGAAATGGGAAAACCAGGTCAAATAAGTAAACTTGAGTTAAAGCATATCAGTATTTCTATGATTGTTATGATAATATCGTTTACATTTGCATTAAGTCAAAACAGTCTTGTCTGGTCTCTAATTAATGGAGGTATAAGTTATGATAGAATCTTCCAAGGTTTTCTCTTTTCACTACTGGGAATTTTTTCAGCATTTTTCTTTCATGAACTTAGCCATAAACTTATGGCACAATATTATGGATTATGGTCAGAATTTCGTATGTATCCAAAAGCACTAATGATTTCTCTGGTTCTATCAATTACCACAGGATTTGCATTTGCAGCCCCTGGAGCTGTTATGTTCCGAGGAGAGCCCAGAGTATTCGAAGAAGGAAAAATTGCAATGGCCGGCCCGCTAGCTAACATATTTCTTGCAGGAGTCTTCCTACCCGTCTTTCTGTTTACATTTTTTCAAGAATTAGGATTAATTGCTAAAGGATTAGGGTTTATTTGTTTAATAAATACAATCTTTGCGTTGTTTAACGTATTACCCTTTGGTCCATTAGATGGTGTTAACATTGTAAAATGGAGTAAATTTGTCTGGATATCTTTAATAATCATATCTAGTTGTTTATTCCTGATATTATTACAATTTATACCACAAATAATAGGGAATTAAAAAATGTTAATGAATCAAGGCCTTTCAGATTATTTATTCAAATAAATAATTGATCTTTCAGTTATATTTTCTTCGGTTGTTAAAGTTAGATGGTTATAGGATTTACCAAAAAAATAATCATAACAGATATAATTATTTTGTGAATCAAATTTTACACAAATCTGATTATTCTCAAGTTTATACGAATACCAATCAATTTCGGTTTGATATTCCTTATCATAAGTATATCCAGATACTTCAAGTTTAATAGAACTATTTGAGTAAAAAACCCAAGTTCCTGTTGAATCATCATCAGTTATATAAAAAACATCATTCCATGTTCCTAAAAGCTTATCCATATTATCTGTAATATCAAATGTTGAAATATCATCTATTTCATCATTAGATGTACTGCCACTTAAAAAATAAAAAAATATTAATGATGAAATTATGACAATAGCAAAAATAATGATAATCAATATTTTTTTCTCCATTTTAAATCTCCAATATTTTAATATTTAAATTAAATCACCATATTTATACAAATCGAAAAAATATACTTATGAATATGAGTTAATTTCCTAATTTTTTTCTTTGCTTATTCTGCTTTCTTTTAATCCTTTCTATTGTTTTATCCCTTAATTGTTTCTCAATTTCATCCTTATCGATTGATTCTGGCTCATCTGTTGTTACCTCTTGGAATGTAACCGAAGATTCTTTTTTAACTACATCCTCGACCTTCTCATTCTCATTTTTATCTTTTTGAGAAAAGACCGAGTGAATTTTATTCTTGAACAACTTATAATCTAGTTTTTTAAATATATTATTATCTGATTCTGTTTGTTTTTCTGATGGTTCAATTTTTTGATGAACTTTTTCAGATTTAGATTCTTCCATACTAGAGCTCTCTTTTTTTACCCCTTGGACTGTTTTCTGAGATTGTTTAAAAAAACCACCAATTGAATCGATAGCATCTTTTATTATATTCTTATCCTCTTTTACAGAACTTCTATAATCCTTAAACCAAAATAAAGCTGATTGATATTCATCATTCATCATCTTCATTATTTTCTGATATTTCTCTGGATCTTCCTTTTTAATTTTCAGTAGATACTGTTTTTCAATTGGAATTTTCCATGGCTTTATTGGTTTTCCATAAACCTCAATTTCTTTTTTATCAATTAAATATTTATATAAAAAAAACAAAACGAGAAGTATTAATATTGTTAATACTACTGTAAAAATAAATGGTTGAGAAAATTGAACACCTCTTGAGGTTATCTGCACCATAGTATTGAATTGTTTTGATGAATCATAAATTGAATAAGCACTTATATTTAGCGATGTTTTTGATCCAAAATCATAAAAATACGTGTATGGGCTTGATACAACAGCCGAAATCTGCCCTGTTTCTCCTGGTTCTAAAGTTAGAAAGCCTGAAACAACTCCTAAAAAACCATTTGTTTCATTTGTTATTGTAAATCCATAGGTATCTTGATAATTTCCAAGATTTGTAACCTCAATAGGAAATGTAGTGATTGTATCTGGGCGAACTTCTTTTGATTGCTCTAATGCAGTAATTTGAGCAATATGGTACTGTTTTACTGAAACTAAAATATCTGTTGATGATTCTCCTATAGGAGCATTATTACCCCCATAAGCTTGGAAATTTACTCGAATTGTTGCTGTATTGATATCTGTAGGTCTGCTCACTTTTATATGAAGTTTTAAATCAGCTTGTGATTCCCCTGTAAAATATGTAACAGAATTTGGGGAAACCCAAGCCTGCCATCCACGTGGATTACCAACAACACTTGCATTAAAAATTACACTATTATAGCCAAGGAGAAATCTAAGTGAATAAAACATAATTGGCAAATATATTTTAGAAAAGAAAAATCCGCCTTCACTCAATTTAGTCCAATTAAATCCATTTTGCACAAACCTTAAATCTATAGTTTCTTCTACTCCAAAGTCAACTAAAAAATCATCCCTTTCATCAATAATAGCTAATTCAACTTCAAGAGTTGATTCCTGAGCCAAAGTACTATTATTGATTAAGGTTGGCATAAGTAACAGGATGATTAAAAACATACTAGGTAAGTATTTCATTAGTTTTCCATCCATTAAACCTTTTTATTTAGTTGAAATCAGCGACATGTGTCATTTTTCAAATTATTTCCGTTTATGCTTTATTATTATTACCATCGAAAGAATGGCAAACATAAATATAATAATTTCAAAACCTGGTGTTGAAAAACCTCTGTTTTGAACCGCCAATGTAAGATAAAGAGGTTGACCTTGGGTCAAATTAGCTGATGCCCCGGTTCCTGGTGAAGAAAATTCTGGTATAAGCTCTAATTCAATTTGAACATTTTCATTGAAATATCCAAATTCAAATGGTGGTAAAACAGTTAAAGGTAATTCCTTTTCATTTAAATCACCATCTGCAAGAGAAGGTATTATAGTTTGTGGATTTACAGATATAACATAACCATCTGGTGGATCAATTACACGTGCTCGTACAAGAGCTTCTCCATTACCATTATTTGTCAGTTTAATATTCCATGAAACAGTTTCCCCAGGACCTGTTCTTTTAATTGTTTGTCCTGGATTAGGAGAAATCAGAGGAACATAACCTGGAGTTATAGCAACAGGTAAGGTGACTCCTGGAGGCGCTTTAATATGTCGATCTGGACTATCTCCGGTTGCTTTTACTTTTAGTTCATGAGGAAATAAAGCAGTTGATTGTTTATTCACTGCTACTTGGAGAGTTACCGTACGTTCTAAAGCATTATCTTCTCCAAAAGCATCGAAAATAATATCTGGTGGTGCAATCGTTGCAGTACACCAATCTGGGACATTTTCAACCTCAAGGTGTACAGGTGCAAGGAATACAAATTTGAATGGACCAAATAGAAGTGTTCTACCAGGTTGTTTTCTGAACATATCTGGAACCGTATTGATATATCTTACAGTAATATCTACATTTCTTGTTCCACCCAATGGATGAATTGGAGTATTTAAAGCACTAGAATCAGCAAATTCTAACGTAACAATTGAATCATACTCTATGAGTGCTGCTGAAGCAGTACTTGATTTTTGATTAACCATGTTAAAAGCAGTAAAGCAAACTACTAATAAAATGCCCAGTATAATCGCTGTTTTTACTGTTCGGAATTTCATTTTCATTTTTTACTCACCTAAATATTCATTTATTATTGTTATTAAACTAATATTTAAATATTGTTGTGCATTCAAGAGAAAATATACCTCTTTTTATGTATATAAATCTCTATTAAATTTATATAACCTTCATAATATAAAAGCATTTGCTTTTTTATATCTTCTTGTTAAAAATCATATAAATTAAATAAATAATTTAACCAACATTGCAAAAATATTAATTATATATTAATGTAGAAAATAAATAATTGGAAATCCTATTCAATCACATCAATATCTGATTCAGTTTCTTCTGTCTGCTCATCTTTTTTTTGCTTGGTTGAAACCTTCTCCGGAAAGTAAGATAATAAAATAATATCCCCAACAGCATTTACCCACCGATATGGTACTGCAACATCAACTGTTCCTTCAACAATATTAGGATTCGTGTTTGTTACAAGCAAGCTGCTGACTCTTTTTTCATCCATATCAATAAATACATTTTGAACATGCCCAATAAATCGACCCTCTCGAGTATATACTGGAAGTTTTAAAAATGAGGTAACCTCCTCAGCCTCAACCTTTCTTTCCATCATGTATCCAAAATAGTTTTTCGAGTATTAAAATGTGATGGTTAAAATTAATTACATTCAATCGAAATCTTTTTCAGAGAGAATCCATGTCATATACGCTATGATGCTTCATCAAATCCAAAAAGATCGGGAAAAAGAAATTCTCGAAGAATTAAAGGATTATCAAAAAAAGGATTTAAGTTTTAGTTCTGGTCGTATCCTTGGTTCTATGTGTGGAAAACCCCATCCAATTGCTCATAAAGCCTATAACCTTTTTTTAGAAACAAATCTTGGTGATCCTAATATTTTTAAGGGAACTCGTGAAATTGAAAAAAGATTTATATTTTTTATTCAGAATTTACTCAATGCACCCCCAACTGCTGCAGGTTTAATTGTAAGTGGTGGAACAGAAGGAAATATTACTGCTATGTGGGTTGCAAAGCAATTATCCCAAAATAATGAAATTATCATTCCTGCCTCAGCACACTTTTCTTTTCAAAAAATAGCGACCATGATGGATATGAAATTGAAACCAATACCACTTTCAAAAAAATATCAAATTGATGTATCTCAAATTAAAAAACGAATTTCATCAAGTACTGCAGCCGTTGTTGGAATAGCAGGTTCTACAGATCTTGGAACCATTGATCCCATTGAAGAATTAAGTGATATTTGCGCTGATGAACATATATTTCTTCATATTGATGCAGCCTTCGGTGGTTTTATCATTCCATTTTTAAAAGAGGCAGGATATGAAATCCCTGCTTTCGATTTTTCATTAGAGGGAGTCAGTTCCATTTCTATTGATACTCATAAAATGGGGTATTCAGCAATACCCTTAGGAACTATTATCTTAAGGGAAAAAGAATGGATTGAGGAGATAAGTGTCCGTTCACCCTGCATTAGTAGTGACACACAAGCAGGCATCCTTGGAACCCGTTCAGGTGGACCGGTTGCCGCAGGATATGCGGTTTCCCGATATCTTGGAATGGAAGGGTATGCAGAGATTGTAAAACATTGTATGAGCACGACAAAATATACTGTTAAAAACCTTAAAAAAATTGGCCTAACACTTGTAAGAGAACCTGTGTTAAATGTTATTGTAGTTCGATTAAAAAATCCAGGAAAAATAGTAACTCTTCTTGAAAAAGAGGGATGGAAAGTAAACAAAATCGATCATTTATCTAGTATTCGAATTGTCTGTATGCCTACAATTACCAAAGAAATTATCGATGAATTTATCGACGTATTGCAGATGGTTTGTAAAAAAGCAGGAGAATTATGAACCACTCTTTATTACATCAATCCTTAAAGCAAGCATTTATTATTAAAAAAGGAACTTATCCCTACCTTATTCATCCTCTTCTTGATGGCATTCCTGAAATTCCGCCACAGTTACTTCATGAAGTCGTTTCAGTAATGAAAGAACAAATCACCCCATACCTTCCTTTTGATAAAATCGTCACTATTGAAGCAATGGGCATTCCAATAGCATCGCTTCTCAGTATTGAATTAAACAGTCCATTAACTATTATTCGAAAAAGAAAATATGGTTTCAAAGATGAACATATGGTACAACAACAAACAGGATACGCCTCTTCAAAACTCTATATCAATGGGTTGAAGAAAGATGATCAGGTAATTATTGTTGATGACGTTGTTAGCACAGGTCAAACACTTCAAACAGTAATCAAAAAATTACAGGAATTAAAAATTAACGTGAAAGGTGTATTTCTTATTGTAGATAAAGGAAGCATGGCATATAAACTTGAAGAAGAGATGCATATTCCTTTTTTTGCATTATCAACCATTGAACTTATTAATGATCATGTTCAAATCATTAAATAATAAGAAAGGTATTAGTAATATAATAAAGATTTAAAAAAAATTGGAGAAAAACATATGTCAGAAATTGTTCCGCAACATAATCATTGTCAAATCTGTGGAAAAACCATTCCTGTTTCAGAAACGTTATGTTCAGAAGCTTGTAAAGAAAGATATAAGGCTATGGTAAAGCGGAGGAAAATTCTAGTATATGCAATGTATGGTATCATTGCGATGATTCTTGTGATTATGCTTTTATACGGCAATTAATTGGAAAATTGAAAAAAAAGTGCTGGATTTTTATTCAGCAAGTTCTTCTTGTAGATCAATAACCATCTCAGTTAACGCATCTTCAAATATTTGATGACGGTATTCTTTAGTTGATCCATTGGCAAGGTGGACTCGAGCAACAAAATCTTGTCCATCCTTTATGATTTCAATATGACAAACAGTTTCCATTGTAGTCCCAGACCAATAAGAGTATTTTTATGGCGAATTCCTCATCTGTTTATAAGGTTTTTTATTAATAATTTTCATTATTCATTTTTTTCTAATTGTATTTAATAACAAAGGTAAAATTGTTTTATATAGCATATAAAATTTGCTATCCTATATGCTTTGTGTAATTATTTTTTTATGGAACTAGTCCTTTGCATTCATTCGGGATGAAGAGATGCAAAAAACTAGTCCACATAAGGAAAAATGGAGGAGGTATAAAGAAGTTAGTGTTCCATGGGCA